>Ga0075163_10000798_pt1 | contig 41894 bp, 35 predicted proteins | sample JI1023141ADNA_FD_71478 | JGI IMG/M metagenome (GOLD analysis project Ga0075163, IMG submission 71478) | Wastewater effluent complex algal communities from Wisconsin, to seasonally profile nutrient transformation and Carbon sequestration -... | ecosystem: Engineered > WWTP > Effluent > Algae...
GCACTGGGCTCCCAGCCGCCCGAGGCACCACTCGCGGGCGGGGCCACCAGCAACACCCCCGCCCGATCCGCGCTGGCGCTGAACAGATCACGCAGGTCCTGCGCAGCATCCGGCGTCGTCGCACTACTGCCGGTGGCACCGTGCAACAGAATCAGCACCGGCAGCGGACGATCCGCCCGATACAGCGGAGGCACACGCAGGTAATAAGTTCGCAGATTGCTGCTGACCAGCACTTGGCGCTGCTGGTTTCCCGGGTTGACCAAGGCCGCACCGGGTGTTGCATCGGGGCTGTAGAGTGGGCCGGACTCGATCCCATCGGCAAACAGGCTGCCATCACGACACAGCGCCGCAGGCAGTCGCAAGGTCTGCTGGGCTTGCGCGCCCGCTTGGAACAACACAACGCCGACCACGGCGAGCAGCAACGTCGCGACGCGCGATGCTCGCCTGCGCCGGATCACAACCGCTACCGGGTTTTCTCGCGCACCGCCATCGCGGCAATGCCGTTGCTGCTCAACTGCTGTTTGGCGGCCTCGACCTCGCGCAGATCGGCGAACGGCCCCAATCGAACGCGATACCAGACATTGCCGTCGATACTGTCGCTCTGCACTTGGGCGATCATTCCCAACAGGGCCAGCCTTGCCTTCAGGGCGTCCGCATCATTGGCCGACCGGAAGGCACCCGCCTGCAGCAGGAAGCGTTCGCCGGAGCTCGGCTGTGCTGGCGGTTGTGGCGCATCCGCCTTGGCGCTTTCGGCCAGCTCGTTGTCGGGAATCGCGGTTTCGCGATCCCGAAGCAGGGTGTAGAAGTCGTAGCGCTGACGCTTCGGTTCCTCGTCCGCAACGGCAGGCGCATTGGCGCCCGGTGGCGTCTCACTCGGCGCGGCGGGCTGTGCCTGCGGATTGGGCTTGGGCCCGTTCGCCTGACCGTCACCACCTTCCCGCATCAGCACGAACGCCGACGCCGCGAGTCCCAGCAGCAGCCCGGCCAGCAACCAGATCCACGCGGGCACGCTTTGCTCGCTACCGCGTCGCGCCTGCGATTTGGGTTTTCCGCGTCGACTCGCCATTACATGCGCTCCGGTGCACCAACACCCAACAAGGCCAGACCATTCGCCAGCACCTGACGCACCGCCAGACATAGACCCAGGCGCGCCTGGCGCAAGGGTTCGTCATCGGCAACCAGAATGGGCGTGGCGTTGTAGTAACTATGGAAGGCCGCGGCCAACTCGCGCAAGTAATTGGCGATGACCTGCGGCGCGCGATTGGCAGCCGCACTTTCGATCAGCTCAGGGAAGCCCAGCAGTTCGTTCATCAGATCGAGCTCGTGGGTTTCGGTCAGGCGCGCGCGCGCCGAATCCGCCGCCGTGCGATTGAAGGTCCAGTGCTTCTCAGTGGCTTGACGCAGCAAGGCATGCACGCGGGCATGCGCGTACTGGATGTAGTAGACCGGGTTTTCGTTCGACTGGCTCTTGGCGAGGTCCAGATCGAAATCGAGATGCTGATCGTTGCCGCGCATCACGTAGAAGAATCGTGCGGCATCGCTGCCCACGTCCTCACGCAGCTCCTGCAAGGTGACGAACTGTCCGGAACGGGTCGACATCTGCACCTTTTCGCCACCCCGGAACAGCACCGCGAACTGCACGAGCTGGATCTCGATCTTCTGCGGATCGAGCCCCAGACCCTGTGCGGCGGCCTTGAGGCGTGCGATATAACCATGGTGATCGGCACCGAAAATGTACAAGGCCCGATCAAATCCGCGCTCGAACTTGCTCAGCAGATAACCGATGTCCGACGCGAAATAGGTCGTCGCACCATTGGCACGTCGGACCACGCGGTCCTTCTCGTCACCGAAGTTGGTGGCCCGAAACCACAGCGCGCCTTCCTGCTCATACAGGTGACCGCCTTTCTGCAGTGTTTCGATGGCGCGCTGGACATAGCCTTCATCGGCCAGCGAGCGTTCGGAAAAGAAGTTGTCGTGGATCACGCCGAAGTCATGCAGATCCTCGCGGATCAGCTTCAGACACCAGTTGAGCCCCTTGTCGAACAGCTTGCGATAGGCCGCTGGCGATCCCAGCAACTGGCGACAGCGCGCAATCAGCGCATCGATGTGGACTTCCTTGTCTCCGCCCTGCGATTCGTCGGCGGGAAGATCGGTCTGGACCTCCGAAGCGCGGTGGCGGAACTCATCCCCGATCGCCGCGCGCATCGCCCGCGCAATCTCGATGACGTAATCGCCCTTGTAGCCGTTGTCGGGGAAACGCAGCGTCTCGCCGCACAGTTCGAGATAGCGCAACCAGACACTGACCGCGAGGATGTCCATCTGCCGACCGGCATCGTTGACGTAGTACTCGCGCTGCACCTTGTATCCGCTGGCCTGCAGCAGATTCGCCACGCTGGCGCCATAGGCCGCGCCGCGTCCGTGGCCGACGTGCAGAGGACCATTCGGATTGGCCGACACGAACTCCACAGTCACGTGCTCGCGCGATTCCTCGAGCGCCCAGCCGTACCGATCACCCTGCTCGGCAATGCGTCGGATCACGCCCAAGCGGCAGTTCTGGTTGAGCGTGAAATTGATGAAGCCCGGCCCGGCAATCTCGACTTTTTCCACATGCTGTGACTTGGGCAGCGAGGCCTTGATGGCCTCGGCCAGCTCACGTGGTTTGCGACCCGTGGGTTTGGCCAACAGCATGGCCAGATTGCAGGCGTAGTCGCCGTGATCACGATTCTTGGTGCGCTCGATCACGAAGTCTGGCTCAAGCTCCAGAACGAGCTGACCCGAACGCTTGAGATCCAGCAGGGCTTGCAACACCAGTTCACGCAAATGGTCTTTCACGGCGATACACATCGAGATGGACGGACCGCGCAGTTTAGCAGCATGCGGCAGGTTTTCCCTTCACAGGCAGTCGTTTGCGTCGTGTCCTGCAACGCCGCATTGGCGCAAAGGGCCGTCACGGAACGCGGCGCGCACGGTGCCGATGTCATAAATCGGCAATGTCGCTGTCATACCTTGTGGGCGGTTGCCGCTCCCAAGGAAGGGAGCAATTCCCCGACTGCCTTCCGCTCCGGAGTGTCTGATGTCTCCCTCGTCCCCTCTGCCCAAGACTGCAGCGCAGTTTCTGCTGCTGGCCGGGCTGGCCTGTGCGTCCGCCCAGGCGCAAACCGAAGCCGACACCTTGGCGCAAGGCCTGATCCGCCTTCGCGGTGAGGTCGAACAGCTCAATGCCGAACTGAACCTGCTGCGCGAAGAGCAGCGCACCACGCTGGCTGGCCTGAATGCGCAGAAGGCCGAGTTGAGCAACAGCGCGGAACGGCAAGCGCTGGCGGCACGCGAAGCACGCGAAAAGCTGGCAGCTCGCGAGGCCGAGATCGCCGCTTCCAGTGTCGACGGCGACAGCCTGCAGCCGCTGCTGCTGGCGGCCATCGATGCGCTGCAGACACATATTCGCAGCGGCCTGCCCTTCCGCGTCGAAGAACGACTGGCTGAACTCGACCAGTTCCGCACCGAACTGCAGAACGGCAGCGTGCCGCCGCAGCGTGGTGTCAATCGTCTCTGGGCCTTCTACGAAGACGAGTTCCGCCTGTCGCGTGACAACAGTCTGCAGGCGCAGACCATCGCCTTGGGCAATGAGCGCGTGCTCGCGGACGTCGCCAAGCTCGGCTCGATGCTGCTGTATTTCCGCACCCGCGATGGCCGTGTCGGCCAAGCGGTTCGCAACGGTGAGCAATGGACGTTCGCCGCCACCGACAACCCGGCCTCGATCCAGCAGATCACCACCCTGTTCGATGCTCTGGGCAAGCAGATTCGCCAGGGCTGGTTCGAACTGCCCATCGCCCAGACGGGAGCCCGCTGATGTCCACCTCCCTCGTTCGCAGCTTGTTATTGGGCGGCCTGTGTTTTGCCAGCCTGAGCGCGTTGGCGCAGGAAACGGCAACACCCGCACCGACGCCTACCGCCGCACCCGCACCCGCACCCGCACCGACCGTCTCGGTCGAAAAGGCCTACCAGCGCGAATATGCGCTGCTGGAAGCGCAGAAGCGTGAGCTGACCGCCCGCATCAGCGAAGTTCGCCAACAGACCGAGCGCGACACGACGCGTCTGGAAGGCGAAATCAGCGCCTTGGAAAATCGCGTCTTTGCGCTTCGCAGCGAAGCCGAATCGGCCGCTGAGGCACTCAATCGGGCCGAGCAGACCGCGCTGAGCGCCGCCGAAAATGCCGATTTCCTCAGCGCCACCTTGGAGCAAGCCAAGGCCACTTTGGGCAGCTACGGCGACAGCACGCTGCAAAGCGATGCGTTCGCGCAACTGGACAGCCCAGGTCAATTGAGGACGCTGTTCCAGACCGCCACGCAACGCTTGGAGCTGCTCGGCCAAGTACGCCGCGAACCCGGTGCCTTCTTCCTCGCCGATGGCAGCGAAGTGCAGGGCCAGATCATCCGCTTCGGCAACATCGCCGCCTTCGGCGTCAGCGACAAGGCGTCGGGCGCGCTGGTCCCGGCAGGTGGCGAGCGTTTCCGTCTGTGGAACACGCCCGCCGTCGAATCCGCTGCCAGCCTCGCCGCGGGCAAGCTGCCCGCCACGCTGCAGACCTACTTGTTCGAGAATGCAAGCGCCGCCATCAGTGACCCGCAGGTCAAGACGATCAGCAGTGAAATGGCCAAAGGTGGCCTGATCGGCTACGTGATCCTGCTGCTTGGTGCGGCCGCGATGGTGCTGGTGGTGCTGCGTGCCATCTTCCTGCAGCGTTCCGGCGCCAGCATTCAAGCCATCATCGACAGCGTCGCACCGGCCGTGCAAGCCAATCGCATCGACGACGCCATCCTTGCCGCCAAACGTTTCAAGGGTTCGGCTGCCCGCGTGGTCACCGCCGCGCTCCGCAATCTGGACCGCGACCGCGAGCATCTGGAAGACATCGTTGCCGAATCGATCCTGCACGAATCGACGCATCTGAATCGCTTCGGTGCCTTCATCATGATGATCGCCGCCGTCGCGCCACTGCTCGGTCTGCTCGGCACCGTGACCGGCATGATCCAGACCTTCGACATCATCACCGAGTTCGGCACCAGCGACCCCAAACTGCTGTCCGGTGGCATCGCCACCGCGCTGGTGACCACCATGCAAGGTCTGATCATCGCCATTCCCTGCCTGCTGTTTGGCGGTCTGCTGAATGGCTGGGCCGAACGCATCAAGGACGACATGGAGAAGGCCGCGCTGAAGGCCATCAACCTGTATCAGGACGTGCGCCTCGCCGCTGCGCGTCGCGCCGCCTGAGCCACGGACCACTGTCATGGCACTCGGTCTTGATCCCAATGCAGGTGTGATCGAATCGATCGGCGCGTACTTGAACGCTGGCGGCCTCGTCATGCCCGCACTGGTCGCCTGCGCCGTCGTGCTCTGGTATGCGCTCGGCGCACGCTGGGTGCTGCTGGAACGCGGCAGCGGCAAGAACGTGCGGGTGCTGATGCGGAAATATGCCGACGGTCGCGCCAAAGCACCGGATGGCATTGTCGATCTGGCGATCGTGCGTGGCCTGAGCTTGCGCAACAAAGACAGACCCTTCCTGCGGCGCTATCTGGACGATGCATTCTCCGAATTCGAAACCCAGGTCAAGCGCTACTCGACCACCATCACGGTCGTGGTGGCGATCGCGCCCTTGCTCGGTCTGCTCGGTACGGTGTCGGGCATGATCGAGACCTTCGAGTCGCTCGGTGATATGTCGATGTTCTCGCAGACCGGCGGCATCGCGGCCGGTATTTCCACCGCACTCTTCACGACCCAGTTGGGCTTGGTCGTCGCCGTACCCGGCGTGATCCTCAAGTCCGTTCTGGATCGCCGTCAACGCCAGCTCGAACTGGATCTCGACCAGATCAAGGACTTGCTGGTCAGCTCGCCCGATCTGCTGAAGGCGGGCGAATGAGCCTCTCCTCTTTCTCCTCGCGCTTGTGCGCGCTTAGCCAGGACTGATCGCCATGCTGCGTCGCCGTCCCGATAAATCCAGTGATGTCAACGTCGATCTCACCCCGATGATCGATATGACCTTCATTCTGCTGATCTTCTTCATGGTCTCGACGACCTTCGTCAAGGACATGAAACTCGACATCAATCGTCCTGGCGCACAGACGCAAGTCGTCGCCTCGACCAAGGCCGTGCGCTTGTATATCGACAAGCAGGGCGAGACCTATATGGATGGCGAGCCGGTACGCGAATGGGTCATCCAATCGCGTGTGCGTGATCAACTCAAGGGCATGACGCAAAAGTCCGTGCTGGTGGTGACCGATGACAGCGTGCCTGCCGACAAGCTGATCCGTGTGGTGGATGCGGCGCGTCAGGCCGGTGCCGACGATGTCGGTGTGGCTACCGTCACTGAAGCCGGTGAGGGCTGAAATGCGCTTTCGCCGTCCGCTGCCGATTGGACTGCTGAGCGCCGCACTGGGCACCTCTGCTGTGTTGGGTCTTGTGATCCTGATGAACCGACCCTTGGCGGGGCCGGAGGACAGCGACGCACAGGCGTTCTCCAGCATCGACGTGGTCAAGAAAGACAAGCCCAAGCCGGAACCGGCCAAGCCGAAGCCCGAGCCGCCCAAGCGCAAACCACAGCGCAGCGCGCCCGCGCCATTGGTTGGACTGGACAGCGGCCTCGCCGGTCTCAACTTCGGTCTGCCGCAGTTCGACGCCAGCGAGCTCGATCTCGGCCAGGGACTGCTGGGCGAAGGTGTCGATGTGGTGATGACCGACGACAGCGTCGACGTGCCACCGCGCCCGATCATGCAAACGCCGATGGCCTACCCACCGCGTGCGCGGGCGCAGGGTGTCACCGGCTACGTGCTGCTCAGCGTGCTGATCGGCCCGACCGGCAACGTGGAAAAGGTCAAGGTCATTGAAGCACAGCCTGCGGGCGTGTTCGATGACGTCGCCACCGCAGGCTTGCAGACCTGGAAGTTCGAGCCTGCCAGCTATCGCGGCGAGAACGTGCGGGTGTGGGCAACGCAACGGGTGAGGTTCGATCTGTCATGAAGCGCTTGATCGCATGCGTTCTGCTCAGCGGCCTGTTGTGCGCGCCGGGTTTCGCCGCCGAGGAAGAAGTCGACTACGTCGCCCTCGCCGCCTTGTTGATGCGCGACGGCGAAACCGAGCGTGCCGCCGAGGCCTTGACCAATGTCGACACCAGCGCCGAAGGCGTGGATCTGATCCAGTACCACACCGTGCGCGGTCTGATCGCACTGGAACAACAGGCGCTGCAGGTCGCCGCCGAAGCCTTCGACGCCGCGATTGCCGCCGGACAGACCGATCCGCTGATTCACCTGTATCGCGCGCAGGCCTTGTTTGGTCTGGAGCGCTATGCCGATGCGGTCGCCGCCTTGGACGCGGCAGGTAGTGCGGTCGATGGACTGTCCGGCGCATGGCTGCTGCGCGCCCATGCGCGCTGGATGCTGGGCGACAAACAAGCCGCCTTGGACAGCCTGAGCGAAGCGGGCAATCGCTTCCCAGGCAACACCAGTTTTCAGCGGCGTCAGGTGTTCTATCTCATCGAAGCCGGGCTGTATCAGGAAGCCGCCGATCTCGGTCGCGATTACCTCAAGCGCGCCGATGCCAAGGCCGAAGACTACGCCGCCATCGGCTCTGCCCTGCGACGCTCCAAGAGTTTTGCCGAAGCCTTGGGCTTTCTCGAAGCCGCACGCTTGAAGTTCCCCGATGACAGCTCCATTGCCAAGGCGCTGGCGCAAACCTGGCTGGAACAAGGCAACCCACTGGCGGCGGCCGAAGTGATGGCCGCGCAGGCCGAGCGCGAGCCCGACCTGCTTAGCGAAGCGGCCGAACTGTATCGCCGCGCCGGACGTACCTCGCAGGCCTTGAATCTCAATGCCCGCGTGACTGACCCGCAACGCAAACTCAAACAACGCGTGGGCCTGTGGATTTCCGCGCAGCGCTACGACGAACTCACTGCCGCTGAACCGGCATTGGCGCGCGCTGGATTGCTGGATGACGAAGACGTCCGCTATGCGCTGGCCTACGCCTGGTACAAGGGCCGCGATTTCGCCGCCAGCGAGCGTCATCTGGCCGCGCTGACCCGCAGCGACCTGTTCCGCAAGGCCACTGAATTGCGCCGTCTGATGCAGGAATGCGCCGACACGCCGTGGACCTGCGCCTGAGCCTTATCGAGAAACCGCCATGACCCCGCACCTGCCCACCCGTCGCCTGCTCGCGCTCGCCGCGGCTGCCTTCGTCAGCCAGCTCAGCAGCCGCGCGCAAGCGGCTGACCTGACGGTGCTGTTGTTTGATCAAGGCCAACCGGTGGCCAATGCCGACGTGCGCGTCGGCAGCAGGCAAGCGCGCACCAGCGCCGATGGCAGCACGGTCCTGCAACTGGGCGCGGGCGAGCACGAGTTGATCGTCAGTCGCGATGGCAGCACGGTCCTGCAGCTCAAGCTCACGCTGGCCGAGGACGAGAGCGCCGAACTGTTCGCCACGCTCTATCCTGACGCCGCACCCAGCGTGTTCATCGACAGCTCGCACGCCAACGCCGGCACCGAAAGCACCGCCGCCGAAGATCTCGGTCCGCCCGGACGCTTCAGCGGCCAGATTCTCAACAGCGAAGACGGCAAGCCTGTCGCCAATGCGCGAATCTATGTCGCCGGCACACCACTGGACATCGTCACCGACGCCGAAGGTCGCTTCGATGTGCCGGTCAGCGCAGGCAGCTACGCCGTATCGATCATCGCGCCGAAGTTCGCCAGCCGCAGTCTGGAAGCCGTGGCCATCACCTCGGGTGAAACGACAACGCAAAGCATCGAACTGACTCCGTCCGGCGTCGAACTGCCCGAATTCGTCGTGCTGGAACCCTTCATCGAAGGATCTCTGGCCTCCTTCGTGGAAGAAAAGCGCAACAGCTCGGCCGTTGCCGACATCCTCGGCGCCGAACAGATCTCCCGCGCCGGTGATTCGGACGCGGCGGGGGCGTTGAAGCGCGTGACGGGTTTGACTTTGGTGGATGGGAAGTTTGTCTACGTGCGTGGCTTGGGCGAGCGCTATTCGTCAGTGGTCGTCAACGGCGCGCAAGTGCCCAGCCCTGATCCAACCCGTCGAGTGGTTCCGCTGGACCTGTTTCCCACCGAGATCCTCAACGGCATTCTCGTGCAGAAGACCTACACCGCAGACATGCCCGGCGAGTTCGGTGGCGGCACAATCCAGTTGCGCACCCGAGGTGTGCCGGACTCGTTTTTCCTGAAAGCATCGGGAACGCTGGGTTATGCCGATGGCACAACGGGTAACGATGGACTGCGCTACCTCGGCGGCGCCCGCGACTGGACTGGATTTGACGACGGCACCCGCGAAGCGCCTGATGGCCTGCTCGGTGAGCGCCTTCCGACCAATGCCGCCGAACTGGAAGCGCTTGGCGAGGCCGTTGCCGCAAGTGGTTTCGCCATCACCCCGAAGCAGGTTGGCCCCAATACCGGCTTCTCTTTTTCCGTCGGTGACGACTTCAACTTCAGCGACGGCGACTGGAGTCTTGGCTATATCGCAGCCTTGCGCTACAGCCAGAACTGGGACACCCGCGAAGAGACGCGGCGCGGATTCTCAGTACTAAGTAGTGGGCAGCTCATCCCGTTGCTGGAGTACCAACGCCATCGCACCGAACGTGCCATCGACGGCGGTGCCTTCTTTTCCACTGGGCTCACGATTGGCGAGCACCACAACATCACTGGCACCTTGTTTCAGGTTCGCCAGACGACCGACCAAGCACAGATCGATGAAGGCCTGCAAAGCTCTGGCAACTTCGAACAGCAGTACGAGTTAGAGTGGGTTGAGAACGAACTCACAACGCGTCAGCTCGATGGCGAACACGTATTCACGGCGCTAAACAACCTGCTACTACATTGGCAGGTCACCGAGGCGGATGCCAGCCGATACTCTCCCAACAAGCGCGAGTACCGGTTCACCTTCGACGAGGGCGATCAGGTCTATCTTTACGACGGCGTCAATTTCATTCGCTACGAAACTCTTGCCGACGACGCCTCCCAACGACGGCTTGACCTGAAGTGGCCTTGGGACTTCAGCGAGAACGGCAACCTGACCCTAATGGCTGGCGCAGATCAACTGGAACGCGCGAGAGACTCCGCAATCCGTCGATTCAACTTCCGTGGTCGACGACCCGCCGGTGCCGTCGACATCGACGACATTTTCAGTGACGAGGCAATCGCTCCCGGCGGTTTGTTCCTGCAGGATTCGACGCAGTCCACTGACAGCTATATCGCGTCGCAAACGCTGGATGCCACCTACCTCGCCGCCGATTTTTCCTGGGGCAAGTGGCGAGCCAATGCGGGCGTTCGAGAAGAGCGCAATGATCAGGTCGTCATTACCCAAGCACTTTTCAACCCGACGACACCCGTCATCGGCGGAATCCAGTCAACGGACCGGCTGCCTTCGGCCTCGCTAACCTGGGCCTACTCGGACGCTGCTCAGGTTCGCCTCGGCTACAGCACCACACTGTCCCGCCCTGATTTCCGTGAGTTGTCGACCGCACCTTGGATCGATCCGTTGTTGGACATTCGAGTCACTGGTAACCCGAACCTGAAGCAAGCAGAAATCGAGAGCATCGACTTGCGTTGGGAATACTACTTTTCGCCGAGTGAGAGCTTTTCTGCTGCGCTTTTCAGCAAGCAGTTCACCAATCCCATCGAGTTGGTTCTGGTTCCCGCATCGGGTGAGTTGTTGAACCTGAAGAACGCCAAGGAAGCCACCAATCAGGGCATCGAGTTTGACTACTACCGCGCCTTCTCCGGCGTGGAGAAGTGGGACTTCTTGCCCGATTTCCTCCAAAACTTGCCTTGGCAAGACATCTATCTGGGTGCGAACTACGCGTGGATTGAGTCGGAGATCGATCTTGGTGATCAGCAAGGCACGCAAACCAATGCAATCCGGCCGCTTCAGGGCCAGTCGCCCTACGTCGCCAACGTCTCGGTTGCGTATTTGCATCCAGATGGTGATGTGGAAGCGACCCTGCTCTACAACATCTCCGGCGAACGGATATCCCAGGTAGGCGACAGTGGGCTCCCCGATGTCTACGAACAACCCTTTGGGCAACTGGATTTCACGATCAGTGCCAAACTGCCTTGGGCAGGATGGAAAGCCAAGGCGCGCCTACGCAACCTGCTGGATCCGACCTCGCGTTTCGAGCAGGGCGACGGCGTCACGCGGGAGTTCAAGAAAGGCCGCGAGCTGGCGTTGAGCGTCGAATGGAGTTGGTGAACACGATTATTGCAGTGTCACACAAACGCAACATCAGCGCCGCGCCCACGTAACAAAACCTTCTTAGTGTGGCAGTCCCGTCGAAGTGTTCGACGCGCTCTCCCCACTCAGAGGAATTGTCATGCTCAACATTCGCAAGACGCTGATCGCTGCAGCCTGCGCTGTCGCCTTCACCAGCAGCGTGTCGGCTGCCGTTGTCACAGATGCCTTCGACGGCGCTTGGACCAAGATCGGCGGTGACGAAAACAAAGGCCTGATGGTCGACTACATCCCCTCCATCAATCTGGTCTTCGGTGCCTTCTTTACTTACGCCAATGACGGCAGCCAGGTTTGGTCGGTTTTCACGGTCAATCTCGTTGATGGTCAACTCGACTACAGCAATGTTGACATTCTGAAGTACACCGGTGGCCAGTTCAGTGCGGTCGGTACTCCGACCTCCCAAGTGATCGGCAAGGCCGAAGTCAGCTTCGCCTGCGATGTGATCACCATGGACATCACTCCAGCCAACGGTTCCAACATTACCCCGGCAAACTTCGTCTTCCAGCCCTCCTTGGGCCTGAAGAAGATGACCACCGGTGAATGCAACGAGCCGATCACCACCTGCCCGGAAGGCACCACCGCCGAAGGTAGCGCTTGCTTGCTGCCCGCAAGCATCACCAATGACCTGTTCCTGCCCGCCGGCAAGGATTACGTGGTCAAGGGTCGCGTCTCAGTTGAAGCTGGCGGCACCCTCAACATCGCACCGGGCGTGACCGTCATCGGCTCCACAGACCGCACCAATCCGAATTTCATTTCGGTGAAGAAGGGCGCGCAGATCTATGCCAATGGCACCCCTGATCAGCCCATCACTTTCACGGGTCCCGAGGCCGTTCCCGGCTCGTGGGCTGGAATCGTGATCGCTGGCAACTCCATCTGCAATGACGGTACGGAAGCACAGTCTTGCCAGTTCGAAGCCGTGCCCGATATCACCTACGGCTCAACCACCCCGGTGCTGGACGACAACTCCGGTTCACTCCGATACGTGCGGATTCGTTGGGCCGGTCAGCAGATTGCCCCCAACGAAGAGCTGAACTCTCTGACCTTACTGGCCGTGGGCAACGGGACCGTGCTGGATCATGTCCAAGTGGATGGTGGCTTGGATGATGGCATCGAGTTCTTCGGTGGTTCGGTAAACGGTCGCCACTTGGTCTGCTCGAACATGGGCGACGACTGCTTCGACTTCGACCAGGGCTATGCTGGCAAGCTGCAGTTCCTGCTTGGCTACCAAGGCAGCAACCCCGATATGGGCGGTGACTCAAACGGCATTGAGTCGGACAACGACAGCAGCAACAATGACAAGCTGCCACGCACGCAACCACAGATTTCGAACATCACGCTTGTCGGTGCAGGTGGTGTCGGCAATGAAGGCATTCGCCTGCGTCGCGGCACCGGCGGCAACTACACCAATGTTGTGGTGACCGGCTTCCGTGATCGCTGCCTCAATCTAATCGATGCGGGCACCTACGCCCAAGGCACTGGCTCAGCCCAAGGCGCCACCTTGAGCATGACTCACAGCTTCGTCGGCAACTGTGCTGGCGGCCAGTTTGAAGACAATGCCTCTGCCGCCTACGCCGTCAGCGCTTGGTACAACGTCGGCACGGGCAATGGTGCCGATGCCGCGCTGACCCTCACCGGGTTCCTGCCGGCGGCCAACGCGGCCTACCTGACCGGCGGCAAAGCGAATGAAGCGGCATGGTTCTTCCCGGCCAACTACCGCGGCGCCTTCGCCGGCCCCCGCGACAACTGGACCGCAGGCTGGACGGTCAATCTGCCGAACTGATCACGACGCTCTCCAACGCGTAAACGCAATGAGGCCGGTGCAGCGATGCACCGACCTCATTGTTTTGGCGTCGTCCTACGTGATGCGGATTCAGGCGGTGCAACGCATCGCCAAATCGGCATAGATGTCCAGCACCCGCCGTCCAGACAAACCGATGTGATCGGGGCGCACCAGTTCACGCTCGAAGGACGCACTCAGGGCGCGCAGCCGCCTGCCGTTCTGTTCCTTGCTGGCGGAAAAGGCACGCTCACCGAGCACTGAATTGAAACGGTGCAGGTCAAACAGGTAGTGGGACTGGCCATTCAACAGGAAGTCGATACACGATTTGCCCGACTCGACGCTCCCCAAGGAGCGCCCGGCGCGCATTTCACGCTCTTGGCAAAGTCGCCGTGCGCTTTCGCAGAAAAGCAGGAACGGGTCGCCGACATTTCCCGTATCGAGATCGGCAGCGATACAGGCCAGGCTCAACGCCCGTTCCATGTTTGAATCGACAGCCTGCCCTGGCGCTTGGCGACTGAGCCATTCACGCAGACGGGGGGCCATCGCGCCGCCACTCGACATCGGGTCGCCAAGCTCGTCAAGCATGTCATCGACCAGAGGCAATGCGTCATTGGCCTTGGCGTCAAACGTCGAGCCTGCGATGGACATCGCGACAGCGAGAAACTGATCGGCATCCTGCACTCGGTCAAATCCGCAGGCTTCCATGATGCGCACGGTCTCGGCCAGACTGGCAAGTTCGTTGTGTCCGATGCCGCTGGCATCGACGCCGGGTTCTCGTTGGTGCAGATCGTGCCCTGCAGCGAACAGCTCCAGAGCGAGCGCATCATGCAAGTTGAAGTGCTCTGGACCCGCCGCTTCCAGCACACGATCCAAGCGCCCGAACAGCAGCTCCAGTGCATGATCTTCGTTGTGATAGGTGTGCAGGTCGTTTCCAAAATGACCATGGCGCAAACCGAGCCGGACGACCCCCAGGATGACCGCATCCTCGGTCTTCGCCAGCGCCAGTGCATCGCCCGGCCTGCAACGGATCCGCCAATCATCATGGCGCTGCCGCAGACGCAGTAGCACGTCGGCACGGCGGCGCTTGAGCAACTCGCGCGCTGTCATCGCGTCGGGCATGGCACGCTCGACGGCATCAGCAGCAAAGTTGGCAGCGAGCTGAAAAATCATCCGGCCGGCCCAGTTCAGGAAGCCGGAGTATATGCTCAGGTAGTCGGCTACGCGCCAAGTCGCTGACGCACAACGCCGTTCTCAAATCAATCCGCGTGCGGCGAACGACAGGGGCGTGCCATCGCCGACGATGAAGTGATCGAGCACACGCACATCAATCAGCCGCAAGGCGTCCTGCAGACGCGTGGTGATCTGCCGGTCCGCCGCGCTCGGCTCGGCCACACCACTCGGGTGGTTGTGCCCGAAGATCACCGCTGCCGCGTTGTGCTGCAGGCAGCGTCGCACGACTTCGCGCGGATGCACCTCGGTGCCATCGATGGTGCCGCGAAACAACTCCTCGAAGGCGATCATCCGATGCCGAGTGTCCAGAAACAGGCAGGCAAAAACCTCCTGGCTGTGCGGTCGTAAGCGCTGTTGGAACAGTCGCCCCGCCACGCGTTCGTCGGTGAGCGCTTCGCCGCGCTGCAGCTGCGCACTGAGTACCCGTGTGCCCAATTCCAAGGCAGCCAGCAACAGCGCGCTACGTGCCGGACCAAGTCCGCGTTCGCGACGAATCTCGGCCGCCGGGCGATGCAGCAAGGCGGCCAATGAGCCGCGTTGCGCCAGCAGGTCGCGCGCGGTCTGCACCGCATCCTTGCCTGCCACGCCGGAACCCAGGAACAAGGCCAGCAGTTCGGCATCGGACAGTTGCTGCGGGCCATTGGCCAGCAGTTTTTCGCGGGGGCGTTCGCCTTCGGGCCAGTGACGTATCGACATGGCACAAGCTTATGCCGAAGCTGCCGCGCGCTTGCTCGGAGCCCGCAGGGCTTTCGGGTAAGCTAAGGCCGCCTTCACGTGTAGGAAACTTCCGGTGTCCGTGGCTTCTTCATCACATCGCATCTTGCTGGGTGTCAGCGGCGGCATAGCGGCCTACAAAGCCGCCGAACTGGTGCGTTTGCTGGTCAAGGCGGGCGCCGAGGTCCAAGTGGTGATGACCGCGGCAGCCGAGCATTTTGTGGGCGCGGCAACCTTCCAGGCGCTCAGTGGCCGCGTGGTGCGCCGCGATCTGTGGGATGCCTCGGCCGAAGCGGCCATGGGCCACATCGAACTGGCGCGCTGGGCAACCCGGATCGTCATTGCACCGGCCAGCGCCGATCTGTTGGCACGCTTGGCGCACGGCCATGCCGACGATCTGCTGTCGACACTTTGCCTGGCCAGTGCCGCACCACTGAGTGTCGCGCCCGCCATGAACCAACAGATGTGGGCGCATGCCGCGACGCAATCCAACCTCGACCTGCTGCGACAACGCGGCGTTGAAGTCCTGGGTCCCGCTTCCGGCGAGCAGGCCTGTGGCGATGTCGGTGAGGGGCGATTGCTGGAGCCAGCAGACATCGCCACCGCCGTCTTGGCGCCTCAAGTCGATGCGACGCTGCAAGGGCGACGTCTGCTGATCAGTGCAGGCCCGACGCTGGAAGACATCGATCCGGTGCGCTTCGTCGGCAATCGCAGCTCGGGCAAGATGGGCTTCGCGATTGCGCAGGCAGCCCAAGCAATGGGCGCGCAGGTGACGCTAGTCGCTGGACCGGTCGCACTACCCACACCCATCGGTGTGCAGCGAGTCGATGTGCGCAGCGCTCTGCAGATGCGCGACGCGGTGTTGCAGCACCTTGCGGGGCAAGACGTATTCATTGCGGCGGCGGCCGTCGCCGACTATCGCCCGCGTGAGGTCGCCGCGCAGAAGATCAAGAAATGCGCCGATACGCTGGAGCTGCAACTGGTCCGCAACCCGGACATCGTCGCCGAGGTCGCAGCGCGTCAGGATCGGCCGCTGGTGGTCGGTTTTGCCGCAGAAACCAACGATGTCGAGGTGCATGCCTGCGACAAGCTGGCGCGCAAGAATCTCGACATGATTGCCGCCAATGATGTGTCGGTCGCCGGGCAAGGCTTTGAATCGGAAAGTAATGCGCTGAACATTTTCTGGCGCGGCGGCGAGTTGCGGATCGCCTCGGCACCAAAGACTGAAGTGGCCCGACAATTGCTCATGTGCATCGCTGCACGTCTTTCATCCACAGGAATTTCGTCATGAGCGCCGAGCGGTCGCTGGATATCCGCATTCTCGATCCCCGCCTCGGCACGACCTTTCCACTTCCCGCCTACGCCACCGCCGCCTCGGCCGGTCTCGATCTGCGCGCCATGCTGGATGCACCGCTAACCTTGGCCCCCGGTGAGTCGCAGTTGGTTCCCTCCGGACTGGCCATCCATCTGGCCGACCCCGGTCTGTGTGCGATCGTGTTGCCGCGCTCGGGTCTGGGTCACAAGCACGGTCTGGTGCTGGGCAATCTGGTCGGTCTGATCGATGCCGACTATCAGGGTCCATTGCTGATCAGTCTGTGGAATCGCAGCGCAGAACCCTGCAGCATTTCGCCAGGGGATCGCGTGGCGCAGTTGGTCGTGATGCCGATCTGCCGCATCGCATTGAATACCGTCACAGAATTCGAGACCAGCGCACGCGGCAGCGGCGGTTTCGGCCACACTGGTCAAGGCTGAACCCGCAGGACCTCAGGACATGGCAAAGAAGAAAAACAAGAAGGTCGCCGAGCGCGAACCCATCCAGATTCCACCGCAGTTGCTGGCCTTGCAGCGGCCATTTTTCATCGGATTGACCGCGATTGCCTGCATCTCCGGCCTGGTCATCTTCTATCAGGCCTGGCAGGCCTGGACGAGCGCGCGTGCCGGTGAAGCCCTGGTCGAGCTGCGTCAGACCATCTCCGAACAAATCGTGCACGACATCGACGAGCGCAAGAAGCGACTTGCGACCGTCGTCAACGATGCCTATCTGCGCGCTGACGTCGCGGCAGGTGCGATGGAGTCGGCAGGCGAACGCGTCAAGCGGGTCTGGTTTGACGCACCCGCGATCAGCGTCTACAGCGCCCAGCTTGAAGAAGTCTATAAACAGGACTTGCGCGAATTCGGCTACACCCGGCTGGAGTTGATCAATCGTGCGCGCGAAGCCCAAGATCCGGTCGCCGCACCGATCGGCTCCGGTGCACGCGGCAATCTGGGCGTTGCTGCCGCCGTGCGCGAGGCGGGCAAGGCCGTTGGCGTGGTACTGGTCGAGTCGACCCTGAAGAACTACCTGCGTCACATTGAGCAAGCCGACCTGCCGCGCGGCTATCTGGCACTGTCCAACGACTCGGCAATGCTGGCCGAGGCGGGTGACAGCCAGTTCGCCGAACGCGCGCAGCGGCAAGCGGTGGCCGACAGCGGCATGTATCTGAGTGTGGCGGCACCGCCTACCTACAGCTGGGTGCCCTACGCGCCGCCCGTGCAATTCCTGATGGGCTTCACGATGTTGCTGATGGGCGGCTATCTGGGCTGGGGGCTACGCAAAGCGCAGAGCTTCACCACGACCAAGATTCGCCCCGAAGAACCCACCTTTCTCGAAACACTGGCGGCGCAACCGCAAGCCGACACCACCAAGAAGCCCGTCATGGACAAACCCACCGTCAAGCCCAAGGTCCTTATCGATCGCAGCATCTTCCGCGCCTACGACATTCGAGGTGTCGTTGGTGTCGGGATTGACGAAGGGGTGGCCCAACTGATTGGTCAAGCGGTGGGCAGCCTGATGGCAGATAAGGGTCTGCAGGAAATCGTGGTCGGTCGCGATGGTCGCCTTTCAGGGCCGAGTCTTTCCGCTGCACTGATTGAAGGATTGCGGCTTGCAGGTCGTGATGTCATCGACATCGGCATGGTGCCGACACCGGTGACGTATTTCGCTGCCTATCAACTGCACACCGGCTGCTGCATTTCCTTGACGGGCAGTCACAACCCGCCGGACTACAACGGCTTCAAGATCGTGGTCGGTGGCGAGACCCTGTCTGGCGCCGCCATCCAGGATCTCTACGCGCGAATCGCGGAAGGGCGTCTGGTAGCCAAGGGCGGCGGTGGCCTGCAGCAACTCGACGTACAGGATGACTACCTGTCGCGGATCGCGGGCGACATCCAGACCGAGCGGCGCATGCGCATCGTGGTCGATTGCGGCAACGGCGTGGCGGGTGAGATCGCACCCAAAGTGCTCGGCGCTATCGGCTGCGAGGTCGAACCGCTGTTCTGCGAGATTGATGGCAACTTCCCGAATCACCACCCCGACCCGTCGGATCCGGAAAACCTGCACGATCTGATCGTGATGGTTCAGCGCATGAACGCCGATCTCGGACTCGCCTTCGATGGCGATGGCGACCGACTGGGCGTGGTCACCAAGTCCGGTGAAGTGATCTTCCCTGATCGTCTGCTGATGCTGTTTGCGCAGGACGTACTGAGCCGCAATCCGGGGGCCGCGATCATCTATGACGTCAAGTGCACCGGTCATCTGGCAGGCCATGTGCTGCGTAACGGCGGCAGCCCGATCATGTGGAAGACCGGCCACTCGCTGATCAAGGCCAAGATGCGCGAGACCGAGGCCGAACTGGCGGGCGAAATGAGCGGCCACTTCTTCTTCCAGGAACGCTGGTTCGGCTTTGACGATGGCGTTTACGCTGCCGCGCGTCTGATGGAGATCCTTGCCGCCGATGATCGGACACCGGAGGAGATTTTTGCCGAGCTGCCCAAAGGCGTCTCGACACCGGAATTGAAGGTCGTGATGGAGGAAGGTGCGCATTACGCCTTCATGGATCGTTTCCTGGCCGCCGCAAAGTTTGAAGGCGGCAAGGTGATCACCATTGATGGCATCCGTGTCGACTGGCCGGACGGCTGGGGCCTGGTGCGTTGCTCGAACACCACGCCAAGCCTGGTCCTGCGCTTCGATGCAGACAACGACATTGCACTGAACCGCATCCAGGAAGCCTTCCGCGCGCAGATGCTCGCCGTGGATGCGGGTTTGACGCTGCCGTTCTGAGCTGCGCGGGATGGAAGGATCGAGAACCTCTTGCCTCAATCCATACATAGCCAGAACGCGCAGCCCGGCTTCGCGCGGTTGACCAAGCGAAGCCGCCATCCGTGCGTTTCGGCGAGTTGGCGGGCAATGGCCAGACCCAGACCGGCCCCGCCTGTCGCGCGCTGTCGCGAAGCGTCGATCCGATAGAACGGCCGAAAGACGGCATCGCGCAATTCGGGCGCAATCCCCGGACCGTTGTCACGGACAGCGAAGAACAGTCTTTGCTGACGCTTGCGCACCACGACCTGCACTTCGGTTGCGCCGTATCTCGTCGCATTCTGGATCAGGTTACCCAGGATGCGGCGCAGAGCCGTTGACGCCACTGCCCGCTCACCAAGGTCTGCTGACATCCGCAAGCGAATCGGGATCGGCGACAGTGCCTGTTCGGCGTCCACCCACTCCTGCAAGACCGTCTGTATGGAGATCGGCTGCGCTGCCTCCACCTGTTGAGCACGTGAGAGCGTCAATTGAGCGCCGATCAACAGATCCATTTCGGCGATGTCGCTCTCCAGACGCTGCCGGACAGTGCTTGGGAGGTCGTCCTCCATCATGCCGATGGCCATCTTCATGCGACTGAGCGGCGTACGCAGGTCGTGCGATACGCCTGCGAGCAGAACCTGTTGGTGCTGCTGCTGAATGGCGACTTCGTTGGCCATGGCTTGCATGGCGCGGCCCAGATTGTGCAGTTCGCGAATGTCGCTGTCCGGCACCTCGGCGCTCGCGCCGACGGTCGCCAGTTTGTGTGTGCTTGCCTCCAAGGCGCGAACCGGCGCACTGACATGACGTGCCAGAAGAAAGGCAACCAGAAACGCCGTCGACAACGTGGCGATTGCCATACCGATCAGGGCCCGGTTTGGTCGTGGTGTGATTCTCTGCTTGGTAAACGAAAAGCGCAGCCAATGTTCAGACACGCGCACGTCGACATGGAACTGTCCCGGTGGTGACTCGCTGAGTCGCAGGTCCTCTTCCTGTTGCAGTCGACGATGCAGACTCTCGTGCAGCAAGGCCAGATAGGGATGCGCTTGTATCGACTCGACCGAAGCAGGCCTCACCGGCGTACTGACCGCCAAAGCGTGCGCGTCCTGCAGTTCCTCGACAAATGCCGGTCGCGTGTCTGGCGGCAGTTCGGCCCAGGTACGGGCGGACAGCACAAGAAGCGCGGAGAAGTCGTCTGCCGATCGCTCAGCGAGTGGCCGCAGCACGTACACGTAACCGAGGGTAGCGGACACCGCAAGGGCAATCAGAAGGCCCGTGCCCACGGCCAACAGACTGCGCTGAAACAGGCTGACCCGCTTCATGTGGAGCGATCCCCCTGCGGCGAGAACAGATAGCCCTCGCCCCAGATCGTGCGAATGAAGACCGGCGTGTCCGGCTTGGGTTCGATCTTGCGGCGCAATCGGGTTATCCGGACATCGACGCTCCGGCCAAACGGATTACGCTCGTAGCCCTTGAGGAGGGTGATCAGCTGATCCCGCGACAGCACGCGATTGGCGTGTTCGCAGAGGATTCTCAGCAGATTGAACTCGCCTGAAGTCAGCGCCACCTCCTGGTCGTCGCGCATCAGCGTGTGCTGTTGGAGATCCAACTGGTAGCCGCCGAATTGACAGCGGCTCGACGTTGATGCGGCCGCTTGGACCGGATGGGCACGTCGCAATACCGCCCGCACCCGCGCCAGCAACTCACGCGGTCCGAAGGGCTTGGCCAGATAGTCGTCCGCGCCCACTTCGAGGCCGACGATGCGATCCACCTCGTCGCCCCGGGCGGAAGCAATGATGACCGGCGTTTCCGACTGCGCCCGCAAGCTGCGCAGCAAGCTCAGCCCATCCTCACCAGGAAGCATCAGATCAAGCACGATCAGATCAATCGCCTCGCGGGCCAATGCCGCGCGCATCTCCATGCCGTCACCGGCTTCGATGACGTTCAATGCGTTCTGTCGCAAGTACGTCGCCACCAACTCGCGCAGCGCACGATCATCCTCCACCAGCAGGACACAGGCTGTCGAAAGATTGGGCACGAGGTCAGTCATCGGTCGTCCATTTCAGTGAAGTGCCATAGCGATCCAGGATTCGATATCCGCATGCTAAGGGCGACCGTGCCCGAGGCGCATTGCTGAAACACATTGAAACGTCTTGTTGCAGCCGGGAAAACCCTGCGCAACGCCTTCCGCGGAGACTGCAGCCATCACCGCTGCAGGAGCACCGCATGCACTACCTACGTTGGATTGCCGTCGCGTCGCTACTGGTCGCTACCAGCACGTTCGCTGTCGAGGCACCCAAGCAGCTCGACTCCTCTCTGCCGCTCAGTGCCTCGGCCGTCGCCTCGCATCGCACGTCCGCCGCAACCGTTTCCACCCACCCGACGGGTCAACGCAGACGAGGTTTGCGTTACGGCGCCGGGTTCGAGGCGCGGCAACAGGCCGGAAGGCCGCGCCAGCGGCGCTGATCGCCGCCCCATTGGTTGTAGCCACTCAACGTTCACCGATTCATTTCACCCCGCTGTTTCACCCCCCAAGGAGCACATCATGAACACTCGCCATTCCGCTCGTCGCCCACTCTGGCTGGCCATCGCTGCCATCGGCATCCTCGGCTCCAGCATCGCTTTGGCTGCCGGTGGCCCACCCCGCATCGGCCCGGGGACCATGCCATTGAGCCCCACTGAAATCGCCGACCTGAAGTTCATGCGTGAAGAAGAAAAGGTGGCACGCGATCTTTACCTCGCTCTGGATGAGCGCTGGGGCAGTATGCCGTTCGCCAACATTGTCAATTCCGAGGAAAGTCACATGACGGCGATCCTTCAGTTGCTGCGCAATTACCGTATCGCCGATCCTGTCGCAGGCAATCTGGTGGGTGAGTTCAGCGACCCGGAACTGCAGTCCCTCTACGACTCCCTGTTGCAGCGTGGGGAGCAATCCGAGCTTGAAGCACTGCGTGTCGGCGGCTTCGTTGAAGAGGCTGACATCCTCGATCTTCTGACCGCGATGGAGCACGCCTCGCGAGCGGATATCGACCAGACCTATGCCCGACTGGCCTGCGGTTCGCGCAATCACCTGCGTGCCTTCGCCGCCACGGCAACGGCGCTGAGTGGCGCGGCCTATACGGCTCAGATCATGGATCAGAAAGCCGTCGACGCCATTCTGACCAGTCCGCAGGAGCGTTGCGGCGGCCCAAGTCGCTGAGCGATTGATCCGCAGTGGTCAGCCTTGCCCGAGCAAGGCAAGGCTGACCGACTGCCTGTTCAGTCCGTCAGCCTGGCGGTCAAGGGTTCGTCAACATCCATCTGGACAGCGGCCTCATCAACTGTCTCATGAGACGCATGCGATGGTCGATCCAGCCAGAATCCATGCGCGTCGAGAAACAGTCCTGCATTGGCCGCATGGACCGAAGCACGCGCTTCAATCTCACGTGTTCGCGCTTCGGCAGCCGAGCGCCGCGCCTGCACCAGCACGTCAAAAGACACTTCGCCCAAGGCCCAGCCCGTGCTCAATCGCGTGGCCCGGGACTCAGCGGCGATGGCGGCATCCTGCCAGGCCTGCCACTGCTGCCAGAGCGCTGCGGCCGCCTGTTCTCGTTGCGCCAGCGCCAGCTTCATTTCGCGGATTTCGGCCTGCACGCTGGCACCCAGCTCGGCGGCAGCGGCGGCCGCTTGTTGCGCTTGCAATCCTCGTCGCACCGTGCCGAGCGGAATGCTCAAGGTCAGTCCGACACCGCGTTCTGCGCCATCGCGCTCGCTGAGCACGCGAAAGCCCAATGTCGGATCGGGATGCCGCTCGGCCGCTTGCCGATCCGATTCCAGATCGGCAATCGCTGCGCGTTGGCGGAGAACTTCCAGCTCGTGACTGTGCTGCTCTACCACCGTCCACCAGCCGCCCGTCGGTAGCGGCAGATTCTCCGGCGCCGGGAGTGCGGACAGACTCTCCGACAGCACCGGAATCAAGCGCGGATAGCGCAGGCGAAGTTGTGCTTCAGCCGCCTGCTGGCGTTGTTGCACAACCAGGGTTTCCGCGCGAACTTCGGCCAGCAACTGGGTCAAGGCATCGCGCTCTGCCGCCGAGGCCTGACCCACCCGCCAGCGCGCATCGATGGCCTGCCATTCGCGCTGACTGGCTTCCTCACGTGTGAGAGCGCTTTGCACCAACTCGTTGGCGACACGCCATTGCATCCAGGTCTGCAGCAGATCCATCGCTACCTGATGGCGAACGTCCTCGGCCGCAGCATGAGCGAGTTCCGTCATGCGCGTCGCGGTCGCCTGATCGATGGCGCGCTTGTCAGGCCAGCGAATCGCCTTGGACATGCCGACGTTCCATTCGCCGAATCGTCCCTCCTGATCCACGTCACGCCGCAACCACTCGGCATTGACGCTGGCCTCATGAGGTCCGCGTCGACGCAGCGCCGCCTCGGCAAGGGCACGATCCACGCCAGCGCTTGCCGACTGCAGCGCCAGACTTTCCTGCAGTGTGCTTTGCACCAATGGCTCTGGCGGCAGGATTTGCAACAGTGTCGGTGGCACCTCCAGCGCCGCACTGCCAAGTGGCCACAGCAAGGAAAGCCAGAGCACGGTCCGTTGTAGGTTCCCCCATCGCGTACTCATGCCAGCCTCCCGAAGTCCAGCACCGCTTCGGTCCACCAGGCGATGTCCTGACGCGGCAGGACTTTGCGCAACGCAGCGACCAGCGCGCTGACGTGATCGCAGGGCATGACGCTCATCAGCACCATCCGCTCGACCCGCCCGCGCACGCGCTCATGGATGTCGGCCCGCTCGAAGCCGAATCCGTGCCCATCACCGTTGAGGATGGTGTAGCCCGGCAGTTCGGGACTGTGGCTTGCCAGCGCCGCCAGCAACGCGTCTTCGGCGTCGCTCGGGAAGGCCAGCATCAGCTTGCAGAGTTTCATCAGTGGATCTCCTTCTCGACTGAACCGGCCTCGGCAAAGCGCAGGTACATCAAGGGCAACAGCAGCAAAGTAAGGACGGTGGCGCTGAGCAATCCGCCGATCACCACGATGGCCAGTGGCTTCTGGATCTCCGAGCCGGGGCCACTGGCAAGCAGCAGCGGTATCAGGCCGAAGGCGGTGATCGAGGCGGTCATCAACACCGGTCGCAAGCGACGCTGCGCGCCGATCACGACCGCTTCCAGCACGCTGTGTCCAGCGGCGCGCAATTGATTCATGTACGCCACCATGACCAGACCATTCAGCACCGCAATGCCCAGCAGGGCGATGAAGCCCACCGAGGCGGGGACCGACAGGTACTCGCCAGTCAGCCATAGGGCAATCACGCCGCCCACCAGTGCGAAGGGAATGTTGGCGAGAATCAGACTGGCTTGCCGCACGCTGCCGAGACTGCTGAACAGGACCAGGAAGATGCCCGCCAGCGCCATCGGCACGACCAAGCCCAGCCGCGCTGCGGCGCGTTGCTGATTCTCGAACTGACCACCCCAAGTGACGCGATAGCCGGGGGGCACCGTCACCTGTGCCGCGACCGCCGCCCTGGCCTCATCGACGTAGCCGACCAGATCACGCCCGCTGACGTTGGCCTGCACCACGGCAAAACGCGAGGCGTTTTCGCGATCCACTTTCACCGGCCCGGACACGCGTTGCAGCGTGGCGATGTCGCCAACCCGAATGCTGACGCCACTGGCATCGACCACGGGCAGGTCAGCGAAACGCTCGGGATCCGAGCGCAAGGTGTCGTCGCCGCGAATCATCAACGGAATGCGACGACCGTCCTGCATCACCGTTCCCACCGGCATGCCTTCCACCTGGGCGCGCAGGGTTTCCTGCAAGCCCAGCACGTCCACGCCACGTGTACCGGCCCGCTGGCGGTCGGGAGCGACTTCCAGGTACTGCACGCCTTCATTGGTCAGCGTGTAGACGTCCTGCGCACCATCAATGCCATTCAACAGGGTTTCGATCTGCGCGGCGAGTTGATTCAGGGTGGCCAGATCGGGACCGAAAATCTTCACCGCAAGATCACCGCGCGTGCCGGTCAGCATTTCCGAAACGCGCATTTCAATGGGCTGGGTAAAGGCGTAGCTGGTGCCGGGAAAATCCTCCAGCACCGCGCGCACCGCCTCGATCAGCGCCTCTTTATCGTCGACACGCCACTCCGAACGCGGTGCCAGTTCGAGAAAGCTATCGGTCTGATTCAGGCCCATCGGATCGAAGCCCAGCTCATCCGAGCCAACCCGCGCGATGATGTTCCGCACTTCCGGCACGCGCGCCAGAATCGCGCGCTGAACCGCCAGATCGACCTCCACACTGGCAGCCAGATTGGCCGAGGGCAACTTTTCCAGTTGCACCAGAATCGCGCCCTCATCCATGGTCGGCATGAAGGTCTTGCCGATACCGAACCACGCAGCGACCGCCAGCACGAGCACCGCGGCGGCGCCACCCACCGCCGCGCGAGGCTGCGCGATGACCCGCTGCAGCGCGTGGTCATACGGCGCGGCCAGTTGCCGCATCAGCCAAGGCTCGGCATGCGCGCCGCTGCGCAGCAGCCAAGAGGCCAGCACCGGCACTACGCTCAAGGACAGCAGCAAAGAACCGATCAGCGCAAAAACAATCGTCAGCGCCACCGGCGCAAACAGCTTTCCCTCCAGGCCCTGCAAGGTCAGCAAAGGCAGAAACACCAATCCGATGATGATCACGCCCGCACTGACCGGCGATGCCACTTCGATCACCGCGCGATAGATGCGGTGCAGGCGCGGACTGCGCTTTTCATCGGTCGGCTGCGCCAGATGTTCGACCGTGTTTTCCACCACCACGACAGCGGCATCCACCAGCATACCGATAGCAATCGCCAAGCCGCCCAGACTCATCAGATTGGCCGACAGCCCGAACACCCGCATCAGCATGAAGGTCCACAAGGCCGACAAGGGCAGAATCAATGCCACCACGATGGCGGCACGCAGGTCACCCAGAAACACGACCAGCAACAGAACCACCAACACCGTGGCTTCCAGCAGAGCATCCTCGACCGTTCCGGTGGCGCGCTGGATCAGATCGCTGCGGTCGTAGAAAGGCACGATCCGTACACCAGGAGGCAGTTGCGCCTGCAACTCCGCGAGCCGTGCCTTGACGCCCTGCACCACCGCCCCGGCATCCGCACCGCGCAAGCCGATCACCAAGCCCTGCACCGCTTCGCCCTTGCCGCTTCGCGTGACGGCGCCGTAGCGGGTCAGACTGCCTTCGCGCACCTGTGCGATCTGGTCGACCCGCAGACGCTGACCCGCCGCACCCACCACTTGCACCGCGGCGATGTCCTGCAAACCCTGCAAAGCGCCGGTGGTCCGCACCACGAGGGCCTCTTCGCCCTCGTCGAGACGACCCGCCCCGTCATTGGCATTGTTAGCCTTCAGTGCATCGGCAAGGTTCTGCACGCTGACGCCGGCCGCCGCCATGGCGATCCGATCCGGCACCACGTCAAAGCTGCGAACCCGTCCGCCCAGCGCGTTCACATCCGCCACGCCCGGCACCGTGCGCAACGCAGGTCGCACGATCCAGTCCAGTACGCCGCGTTTGCCCGCATCGTCCAGCCCATCGCCTTCGATGGTGAACATGTACATGTCCGACAGCGGCGTGGCGATGGGTGCCAGACCACCGCTCACGCTGGCCGGCAGATCGCCTGCCACGGCCGCAAAGCGCTCGGCAACCTGCTGGCGTGCCCAGTAGATGTCGGTGCCCTCTTCAAAATCGAGGGTCAGATCGGCGATGGCGTATTTCGCTGAGGCGCGCAGCATCACCTGCTGCGGAATGCCGAGCAGTTCCATTTCCAGCGGCACGATCACCCGCGTCTCGACTTCCTCCGGGGTCATGCCAGGCGCCTTGAGGATCAGCTTCACCTGGGTCGGCGCGATATCGGGAAAGGCATCAATCGGCAGACCGCGCCAGGCCATGATCCCGGCGATGACGAGTGCCAGGGTCGCCAAGGCCACCAGCAGACGCTGGGTCAAGGAAAATTCCACCAGTCGTTTGAGCATGGCGATTTACTCTTGCTCTGCCAGCGCTTCCAGCGCCAAGGTCTTCAAGGCCAGCAGACCACGCGCTGCCACGCGCTCGTCTCCGCCCAGCCCGGTCACCACCGCCTCCTGACCATCGCGCGCCAGCACGACGACGCTGCGAATGAGCAAGCCCTCGGGCGCCGCGACAAAGACCCGATGCTGTGCGTGGATGTCGACCACCGCCGCCGACGGTAGGCGGACCGTGTTCGGCGGTGCGGTATGGCGGAGTTCCAGTTCGACCGACTGCCCCGGCAAAGCCACGCCCTCTGGCAGCCGTGCCGTCAGACTCACGTCCAGCGTTCGCGGATCGATGGCCCGCCCCACCGCGATCACTTCGCCTAAGCCTTCCTCACCGACTACCCGAACCGCATCGCCGACAGCCATCTGCGTCGCAAAGCGCGCTGGCAGGCGAGCTTCGGCCCACCGTTCGCTGGCATCGCCAATCTCGAACAGCACTTCATCGGTGGTCACCGGATCGCCGCCGCCGACCGCGCGATGCAAGACCATCCCGGCCTGCGTGGCCAACAAGGCGTAGCCGCCAGAAATTGGCCGAATACCTTGCGAATCGGCCTGCATGGTATTGCGCGTCGTGGTGGCCGCGCGCCATGCCGCCCTGACCTGCTCGGCCTCGCGCGCGGAAATCACCCCCGCGTCCAGCAGCGCTTCACTTCGCTCGGCACGCGCCTTGGCATCGGCCCAGGCCGCCTCGCGCTGCGCCGCCTCCGCAAGCCTCGCCTGCCAGTCGGGACTGCGTACCTCGGCCAGCACATCGCCGCGCTGCACCACCTGCCCTTCCAGCACCGCCACACGCAGGATGGCCCCCGCGAACGGCGCCACCACCGACTGCCGAGCCGTATCCGCAATCTGCAAGCGCGCAGGCACACGGGTCAGCGCGTAGTCCGGCGTCACCTGCACGCCGACCAGCTCGACACCCATCGCCTGCAAGCGCGCGGAATCCAGTGACAGTACCGTGGCGGACGCCGCGATGTCCTGCGCCTGCAAACTGACCGACAACAACCCACTCAACAACACGGCGACCGTACGACTCGGCTGCATGACTTCCTCAAGCGCAATCAATGTGAATGCGAACACTGTGCCGAGGCAGTCTTTGGTCTTGCTTTACGGCGATGCCAGCGATCAAAGCGCTCTCGAACGACCACGCTAAACTGCGCGTCCCTCCTCCTGGATCCTTGCCATGGACTCGCTCACGCTGACTCGCCCGGACGATTGGCATCTGCATTTGCGCGATGGCGATGCGCTGCGTGCGGTGTTGCCGGATACCGCGCAGCAGTTCGCGCGGGCCATCGTGATGCCCAATCTGCGTCCACCCGTGCGCAACGTGGCGGAGGCCGAGGCGTATCGGCAGCGGATTCTGGATGCCTTGCCGCCGGGGATGTCGTTCGAGCCCCTGATGACGCTGTATCTCACCGACAACACCCGCGCCGACGATATCCATCGCGCGCGGGCCAGTGGTTTTGTGCATGCGGTGAAGTACTACCCGGCGGGCGCCACCACCAACTCGGACTCCGGGGTCACCGATCTGCAGCGCTGCGAGGCGGTGTTCCAGGCGTTGCAGGAAACAGGGATGCCCTTGCTGATGCATGGCGAGGTCACCGACCCGAGCATCGATATCTTCGACCGCGAAGCGGTCTTCATCGAGCGTCATCTGGTGCGCGTCAGCGAGCAGTTCCCGCGCTTGAAGATCGTGCTGGAGCACATCACCACGGCGCAGGGCGCGCAGTTCGTCGCGCAATCACGACCGGGCATCGCCGCCACCATCACGGCGCATCATCTGCTGCTGAATCGCAATGCAATCTTTGCTGGCGGACTGCGCCCGCATGCCTACTGCCTGCCGGTACTCAAGCGCGAGATGCATCGTCAAGCATTGGTGGCAGCGGCCATTTCGGGCAATCCGAAGTTCTTCCTCGGCACCGACAGTGCGCCACACGCACGTCACACCAAGGAAGCCGATTGCGGCTGCGCCGGGCTGTACACCGCGCACTCGGCCATTGAGCTGTATGCCGAAGCCTTTGAACAGGCGGGCGCGCTTGACCGATTGGAAGCCTTCGCCAGTTTCCACGGCGCGGATTTCTATGGCTTGCCGCGCAATTCCACGACCTTGACCCTGCAGCGTGAGGCGTGGACCGTGCCGCACGAATTGCCCTTCGGTGAGGCCACTTTGGTGCCGATGCGCGCAGGCGAAACGATGACTTGGCGAGTCAGCTCGGCAGCGGCGTAAGCCCACTGATGCGTGCGGTCAGTTGACCGTCTTGCCAATCGAAGTGCAGACCCAGACCCTGCGCTTCGGCCAAGGCGACAGCCAGCGACAATCCCAGCCCACTGTGCCGCGAGGCGCTGCCCGGATTGGACTCGATGTGCAGAAACCGTCTGCCCAGTTGCGCCGCCAGCGTCGGGTCCAGATGCGGTGCCGCATTACGCAGGATCACACTGCGCTCATCCGGCAGTTCGAGCTCGATCCGCTGGTCTGACATGCCGCGTGGCGCATGCTCGAAGGCATTGCCGATAAGGATGTCGAACAGGCGTTCCAGCATCCCGGCGTCACCGATGATCCAGCATTCGGCCGGAAGTGCGCTGTGGACCGGAATGGTGTCGCTCAGCTGACGCTGTCGATTCCGCGTCAGCACTTCACCGAGCAAGGGCACCAGATCGAGGGGCTCGGTGGCCGGTCGGTCCAGCCCGGCTTCAATCCGCGCCAGCGCCAGCAGGGTATCCATCGTGCGTTCCATTTCCGCACTGGTCTCGGCTATCGCACGCAGCCGACGGCGCAGTTCGTGCTCGCCTTCAACATAGGCACTGGTTTCGGCCAGCGCCCGCGTTTCGGCCACCGGTGTGCGCAGTTCATGCGCGAGGTCGCGCGCGAAGCGTCGCTCGCGATCAAGCAGTTTGAATACGCGCATCACCAACTGGTCAAACTTGCGCGCGACGGGCATCAGCTCGGCGGGCAACTCATCGCTGAACAAGGGTTTGGCCGCCTGCTCTGGCCGGGTCGCCGCCAAGGTCGCCGCGAAGCCATCAAGCGGTGCCAGACCACGCCGCAACAGCCAATGCGACAGCATTAGGACCACCACCAACGTCGTCAGTGCGCCCGCGAACAGAAGACCATGCAATTGCACCATGAGCGCGTCGAGTTGCTCCCGTTCTTCAGCCACCACCACGCGAAGACTGTCGCGCGAATCGCCATCCGGCAGATCGAAGACCAAGGCAATGGCGCGTCCGTGGTGACCATCCGGTAACTGGAGATCGAACCATTGTGCTTCCGCATCCTGCGCCGTCGGCAAGGGCAGGTCCGCTTGATGGCTGGACGCCGAGCGCGCCAGTGTTTGGCCGCTGGCGTCCCAGGCTTGATAGAAATCGGTGTGCCCTGCCTCGCGGAATTCCGGCATCCAGGTTTCCAGTGGCTCGGCATCGCGCACGCTGGCACCCAGGTAAGCGGCGACCGCACGGGCACGGGCGTGCAGTCCGGCATCGAAGCGCTGTTGCAGTCGGTGATCGAAGCTCTTGTCCAGCAACAAGGCCAGCACCACCACGCTGATCGTCGACGTCAGCGCAATGCTGCGGGCCAGCCGGTGGCGCAAAGAACGCGGGCGCTCACGCTTCAACGACATAGCCGAATCCACGCCGTGTGGTGATGGGATCGGCGCACCCGGCATCGACCAGCTTGCTGCGCAAGGTGCTCATCAGCACTTCGATGACCTTGTCGGAGGCACTGCTCGTGCTGCCATACAGATGCTCGAACAGTGCCGCACGATGAAAGACCCGACCACGATGGCGCGCCAGAAACTCGAGAATGGCGTATTCCTTGGGCGTCAACGGAAGCGTGCCCGAGGGCGCACGTACCGATCTGGCCGCAGTATGAATTCGCAGCTCACCCAAGGCGATTTCCGGCTCATGCTCATCGTGGTGGCGCCGCGTCAAGGCAGCCACCCGCGCCCGCAGTTCGTCGAACGAGAACGGCTTGACCAGATAGTCGTCCGCACCCAAGTCGAGCGCCTGAACCCGATCGGTAATCTGGTCGCGCGCCGACAAAACCAGCACCCGAACAGGTTTGCCTTGCTGGCGGATTTCGCGCAACAACTGCAGGCCATCCACGCGCGGCATCATCAGGTCGAGGATCACCACGTCGTAATCCCACTGCGCCAGATAGGGCCTCGCCGCCGCACCGTCCGCGGCCATGTCCACCGCCCAGCCGAACGCCGAGAAGCCAGACAGCAGGGCGTCACGCAATTTCTCCGAGTCCTCCACGATCAGCAGCCGCATTGATGCACTCCTCAGCCTGCCATGCATTGAAGCAAGGCCAACTTAAGTGTCGCTCAATATCCGCTGCGATTCCCGCCCAGGCACCAGAGAACGGATGGCGGGACGGTTGCTGCCCTCGTCATACAGGGTGCATCGCTCCCGCCTCAGGTAAGGGACCGAAGCGCCCGCGTGACCCCTCACATCAGCGCGCGCGCACTGTCCCGAAGTGGGGCATTCGCCACGTTCGGAACGCGGTCCGTCGGCTGCAGCAGCAAACGCAACAGCACTCCAAACCAGGTCACGCTCCAAAGCACACCGACCACCAGCAGGATGAGATTGAAGGTCGCCATGGCGCGTGCGCTTAGTGGCCAGCGACCGGTGGGCGCTCCTTGACCTCGAAGCGGATCGATTGGCGCTCGCCGGTGGAGAACTCCAGCTCGACCTCGACGGTTTCACCCGCGCTCAGGATGGGATTGGGCTTGATGAACATCAGGTGCTCGCCACCGGGTTTCAGTTCGACTTTGCCATGCGCCGGAATCTCGATGCCGTCCGGCAGTCGACGCATTTTCATCACGCCGTCCTCCATCGTCATGGTGTGGATTTCCATGTGATCGACGCGGCTGTTGTGCGCGTTGACCAAGCGCACGGCCGAATCCGTGTCGTTGTGAAGGGTGACGAAGCCACCACCGGCTTCCGCCGTCGGCGGCATCGCGCGCGCCCAAGCGCCTTCGGCGCGAATGCCTTCGGCTTGTGCCGACACGCTGAGCATCCACATGCTCAAACCCAGTCCCATGATCGCGTGCAGTCGCATGTGGTGCTCCTCATTCGGTGAATCAGCAAAGACTAATGCGTTCTGTCGTCGGCGGGATGCGACCAAGTGTCGCAGCCTGCTCCTCCCGCATGTCCGAAATCTGACGGATGCGCCGTAACGCTGCCGTCAACCTCTTGGAGTGTGCGCATGCGTTTTTCCCTCGGTCTAGCCCTGCTGGCACTGATACCCGGTCTCCCGACCTACGCGGCGACCAGCTATACGGTCTTCAATACCGCCGATAGTGGCGCGCAGTCGCTGCGTGCGGTCATTGAGGCAATCAACGCGAACAACACTGAAACGGTGTTCAACCTTAACTTCAACGTCGGCAGCAACCAGACGATTCTGGTCAACAGCAATCTGCCGCGCATCGGCCGAACAGGTACCTTCATCACCATTGATGGCTCACTCAGCCCCGGTCTCAATATCGACGGGCAAGGCACGTCGAGTCTGTTCTATGCAAACCAGAATGCGTTGCTGGTGGTGCGTGATCTCACATTGTCCCGCGGCGAAAGTAGCGAAGGCGGCTGCCTGCGCGCTGGCACGGATGGTCCGCCGATGACGGTGCAGCGTGTGCTTTTTTCAGGTTGTATCGCAGGCATCGGTAGCGGGGGTGCAATCAGCGCCAGCGCGCAACTGAATGTCAGCGACAGCGTGTTTGTCGACAATCGCATGAACGGGATGAGCGGCGTCGCCAGCGGCGGCGGTGCCATCCTCAAGGCTGGCAGCGGCAATCTGATCGTCGAAGGCAGCAGCTTCATCGATAACGCGGCACTGGGGGACGGTAGTACGAGCGGGATCATGCTGCTCGGTGGCGCCATCTACATCGCCGACGGCAGTCTGAATCACGCCATTCGTGGAAGTTGGTTCAGCGGCAATGTCGCGGAGAACCCGGGCGGGTCGATCGCGGGCTTCGGTGGCGCGATCCATGTGGAAGATGGCGGTCTGACGATAGAACGCAGCTTTTTCCGTGGCAATCAGGCGGATCGCGAAGGCGGTGCCATCGCGGCGGGTGCGTTTATCAATGCCACCCGGGTGCGCGCCGTGCAGCTACGCAACAGCACCTTCGAGCGCAACCTCGCGGGCATCTACGGCGGTGCGATCAGTGTCTCCAATCCCGGCAATGCCAACGGCGTATTGGATGTTCGCAACAGCCTGTTCCAATTCAACGATGCGCCGGATGGCTACAGTCTGCGGATGAGCGATAACGTCGGCACGATGACGGTGTCGCACAGTGCATTCGGCGCACCGGGATTGGATGGTAGCGGCGACGCGACCCACTGTCTCGGCAGCGCGCAGGCCTCCAACCAGAATGCGGGTCTGCTCCCGCTTCAGTTTGGTTGCGGGATCAATGGTGTCGGCGTCGCGGACTTTGCGCTGATCGGCTCGGAGCCCGCGCTTCCGGCCAGCTTTCCGGTGGCCTACGACGTGGCGCTGACCAGCCCATTGGTCGACGCAGGCGTCACCGGTGCAGGCAATCTGGCCGATCCCGCCGCTTGCCTGACCTCGGATGCGCGCGGTCAGGCGCGACCGCAATCCATCCAGTTCGGCGTGACGCCGCGCTGCGACATTGGCCCGGTGGAAGTATTGGGGCCACTGTTTGGCGATGGTTTTGAGGACTAGGAGCCTGCGCGGCAGAAACGATCGAGGCGAAAAGGCGGCTGCGCGAGGACAGATTTTCGACGATTCGCCGACCCCGAGCGCGGCTATGGGCCAAGAATCGGCGTAAACATTGGACCGCGCAGTCGGCTTCTGCCGCCCAGGCTCCTGGGTAGAAGCTTCGCTTGACGACAGCCGCCACGCCTCCACACGATGGCGGCATTTGGCGCTTGTGCGCCTTAACGTGGCTCAGAGCGATGGACCTGACTGTTCTGATCAATCGTGCGCGCAGTGGCGATGCGGCGGCGGCCGATTCGGCGATGCGCGAGGTGTATGAGCAACTGAAGCGGATCGCGTTGTCGGCCATGCAGGGTCAAGCCGGGCATACGCTGTCGGCGACTGCGCTGGTCAGCGAAGCTTACCTCCGTCTTTTGCCGGGCCAGTCCGCGCCCATCGAGGATCGTCAGCACTTCTATCGCCTGGCATCACGGGCTATGCGTCAGATCCTGATCGATCAGGCGCGACGTCGCAGCGCCGACAAGCGCGGCGGCGACTGGGTGCAGACCGAGCTGAGTGCGCAGATCGGTGGACCGGACGGTTTCGCCGATGTCCTCGCCATCGATCAGGCCCTGGTCCAACTGGAGGCATTGGACCCGGAGCTCGCGCAACTCACCGAACAGTACTTTTTTGCTGGTCTCAACTTTGCGCAGATTGCCGAATTGCGCGGCGTCAGCGAACGCACCATTCGACGCGACTGGGACACGGCACGCGCGTTCCTGCGCCGAGTGCTGGCCGAGAGCCGCACATGAGCGTCGTCGATCCGGATCAATGGCAGCATATCAAGCGGCTGTTTCAGGACGCGCTGGAACAGGCGCCAGCACAACGCATCGAGTTCGTTCATCAGGCAGCGCAAAGCGCGGTGGTTGAGAGCGAAGTCATCGCTTTGCTGGCAGCCCATGAGCGCGACACAGGGCGCGATGAGACTCGCGCGGTCGCCGCGCTGGAGCAGCTGCGCGAAGTGGTGCCCGAGCAGATTGGGCCGTATCGTCCCTTGCGGGTGATTGGTCGCGGCGGCATGGGCGTGGTCTGGTTGGCCGAGCGCATCGACGGTGCCTACCAGCAACGCGTGGCCTTGAAACGTCTTGCTGCGCATCTCTCCGACCCCTTTGCGCGCGAACGTTTCCAACGCGAACGCGAGACCCTGGCGCGGCTGGATCACCCGCATATCGCGCGCCTGCTGGACGGTGGCATCGACGCGCAAGGCCTGCCTTGGTTCGCGATGACCTATGTCGAAGGCGAGCCGATTACCCAATGGTGCGATGCGCAGCGGCTCGGCTTGCACGAACGCTTGCGGCGGATGCAACAGGTGCTGGATGCGCTGGATGCCGCACATCGACAATTGGTGGTCCATCGTGACCTCAAACCTTCCAATGTGCTGGTCGACCAGGCCGGTCGCGCGTACCTGCTGGACTTCGGCATAGCCAAGTGGTTGCAACAGGACGAGCACACGGCCACGGCGGCGCGCCTGCTGACACCCGACTATGCCGCACCGGAACAGATCGAAGGGCAAGCCATCAGCACCGCCACCGATGTCTATGCCGCGGGCGTGTTGCTGTTTGAACTGCTGACGGGCCGTCTGCCCTATCGGCAAGCCGGAGCGATGCGGCTGTCGGAAATCGTTTCCCAACCTGCATTGCGGCTGCGTCAGGCGCTGTCGTGGCGCACCGGCAAAACCAACGACGACAGCACCGAACGCGACCAGATCGCCGCCGCGCGCGGTGTGAGCGCCACCCGATTGCTGGGTCTGCTGGACAATGATCTGCAACGCATCGTCGAACGCGCGCTGCAGAAGGCACCGCAGGACCGCTATCCCTCGGTTCGCGCCATGGCAGAGGACATCGAGGCCTGGTTGACGCAGCGTCCACTGCGCTCCATGCCAACGCCACTACCGCGCCGCCTTCGCCAGTTTGCACGCCGCCATCGCTGGGCTGTGGCTCTCGGTGGCGTGTTGCTGCTGAGCGCCGTGCTGGGTGTGAGCGCGGTGATGTGGCAAGCCCACGAGACATCCCGGCAAGCGGCACGCGCCGATGCCACGCGGCAAGCGCTGTCGGACCTGTTGGCCAATGCCGATCCGTTCCGCCAAGGCAAGAGCAGCGTCACCCTCAAACAGGCATTGGATCGCGGCTTGCCACGCTTGCAAGCGCAACTGGAAGCGACACCCGAGGTGGCCTTGGGCGTGCTGGCGGAGCTGGCCAGCGTGTATGGCAATCTGGGGGAGGCCGAGCTGGGGCAGCAGGTGCTGAGCAAGGCGATCGCACGGGCAAATCTGTCGGCGCTACCAAGCGACCTGCAATTTGATGCGTGGTTGAGGTTGGCCCAATTGCAGCAGAACAGCGGCCATCTCGACGCGGCCGAAGCGAGCTTGAGTCAGGCCAGCGCGCGGGCGGATGAGGCGAACGAACGGCAACGACTTGCGCTGGTCACGGCGCAGATCGACTGGGCAGCGGGACGCAAGGACGCGGCCATCGCCGCTGCACAAAGTGCACTGGCGGCACTCGGAACCACGACCTCGCAAGCGGGTCGGACGGAACGCCTCGCTTGGCTGCGTCTGCTCTCCAACGCCTGGTTTGATCGGGGTGATCGCGTCAAGGCCTTGGAAACGGATCGCGAGATTCTTGCCCTGCAGGAAATCATTGGGAGCTCGGCGGATGTGGGCGTCGCCGCCTACTATCTGGCCTCGACGCTGTCGGTGATGGGCCAGCCGCAACAGGCGGCGGCGCATTTCAAGCGTGCTGCCGAATTACTGCCGGACGCGCTGGGGCCTTACCACGTCTACACCCTGTCCGCGCGTGCGGGTTCCGCCAGCGCCATGCAGGCGGAAGGCGACTACTCAGGAGCGGCAATACGCATGCGTGAAATCCTGACCGATTTTCGCTCTGCGCCCGTCCCACACGTCCCAGGTCAACTCGCACTGATGCTCAATTTGGCCCGACTGGAATCCGAACGCGGTCAATGCGATGCGGCACAACAGATTCTGGATGAGATAGAGGCCTTGATCGCCAGCCATTCGCAGCCTGGCGCGCGTATCCAAGGAACATTGCAGCAAATCAAACTCGAATGCGCCTTGCAGCGCGGCGAATGGCAACAGGTGGCGCAGGCTACGGCGGATGCGCTGACGGCGGAGTCGCCCTCCATCGTCGATCTGGTACTGGCCGCGCGTGCCTTGCAGCAACAAGGCAAGCTCAACAAAGCGCTGCCATTTGCCGCCAAAGCCGCTGAAATGGAAGCGGTCGCGGATCGCGCGCCTCGCGCCAGTGGTCGCGCCGTGTATGGCGATTTGCTGCGTGAGGCGGGCCAAGTGGCCGAATCCCGCGCGGTGCTGGAAGCGGCCTTGGACTACTGGCAAGCGCAGCGCGATCGCGACGGCGTGCAGATGAACCCGCGTCTGGCCGAAGTCCAGCTGGCGCTGGCCAGAACACTGCAACAGCAAGCTGAAAACCCCGAACGCCAGGCCGAGTTGTTGCGTAGTGCGCTGAACGTTCGCCGCCAGGTGATGGGGCCGTCCCATCCGTGGACCCGCGACATCGAATCCACGTTGCAGACCTTGCTGCGCTGATGCCCTGCGTCCGCCGCGAACTTGCTCGCCATCAACCCGGCGCGGCAATGCACTCGACCCATCCGGTCTGCTCCAGCACATCCACCGAGGTCTGCCCCAGTGAACCCGGGTTGTCCGGGGTCCGGCGCGCCGCGTAGCCGAACCAGCAGTTTCTTCCGGCACGCTTGGCCAGATAGGCCGCATGATCGGCCAACTTCAGCCCCAACGCCGAATCCGCACTGATTCCCGGCCAGACCGGCACGGGTGCAAAACCTATGGATGCGGTGATCTGCTGCGCTTCGCCTTGCAGAACGATGGGCGCAGAAGCCAGCGCGGCCTGCAGTCGCGCGCACAGGGCCGGACCCTCGCTCACGCTCGCGCCCGGACACCACCAGACGAACTCCTCACCACCCCAGCGCACCAGTGAATCGCCAGCACGCGCCACACTGCGGAAGGTCTCGGCCACATGGCGCAGAACCTGATCACCCGCATCGTGTCCCCAGGTGTCGTTGATGCGTTTGAAATGGTCGAGATCGGCAATGATGACCAGGGCTGACGCAGGCGCTGGATCGCTCTCGGCCTGCGTCGCGCGATCCAGCAGGGATTGCAGATAGCGCCGATTGTGCAAACCTGTGAGCGCGTCTTCTTCGCTTTGTTTTTGTATCGTGACGTTCAATTCCTGCAGCCGGATGCGCTGCGCTTCGATCTCGCAGTTCTTGGCCATCAGCTCGCGGTTGGCACGCGCCTTCAGACGCAGGCTGTGCCAGAGCGCAAAGACGATGCCAGCGAGGCCCAATAGCGCCACCAGCAGGATCTTGCGTTGCAGGGCCTCGTTCTGTTCCTGCCCGCGCAGGCGTTCCAGGTCCGCTTGCTGCGCCTGCAGTTCGGCCTGCTGCAAGGCGATCTCTACATCCTTGGATTTCAAGGTGTAGTCATTTTCCAGACTGGCGATTCGCGCCTTCGCTTCGCTGTTGATCATCTCCTGATCCAGCGCGTGATATTCACGCAGGCGCTGCAAGGCCTCGGCGTGTCGACCCATTGCTTCCAGGTTCTCGACCATCAGTTGCAGCAATTCCTTGCGCTTGGGCGGCACGTCCTGTTTGGCGTAGAACTGCAGTGCCTCATGCATCCATTGATCCGCCTTGGCGCGGTCGCCCAGCGCGATCCAACATTCCGCCACGTTTTTGCGCGCCACGGCCGAAACCACGCCGTCCTCGCTGGCGTCAGCCAAGCGGATCACCTCCTGAAAACGCGTCAAGGCCTCGCGCGGCTGACCCAGGTTCAACAAGGTCAATGCCAGATTGTTGCGTTCCGAAATCGCTGGGCGACCGAGTTGAATGGCCAGGGCGAGACCGCGCTCGAAATGGTCACGCGCTGTTTGCACCTCGGCCAAGCCGAACGCCGCGTTGCCCAGCATGTTCAAGGCCGTCAACTGTCCGGCGGAACCGTCCGGTGCCAGATCGTAGGCGCGCTGGGCGTATTCGCGGGCGTGCGGCCAATCCTCCAGATAGACGTATAGGCCAGCCAAGTTGGCGACCAGCGCTGCGTCGACCGGCAGCCCTAGCTCGCGCATCAGCGCGTCAGCTTGCAGCATGGCCTGAAGTGCCTGCTCGAGTTTGCCCTGCTGGGCGAGTGCCACGCCGAGATTGCGCAGCAGTCCGGCTCGCTGTTGCGATGACGACCGGGGTGCGTCGAGCTTGATCGCCGCGTTGAGTGTCCTTTCTGCATTGGCAAAATGCTGCGTGCGCAACTGCCAAGCCGCTAGGTTAGCCCAGTACGACACCTGCTCATCGGTCGTCGCGGACGCGACCAAGCGCTCGGTCAACGCGATGATCGCGTCCTCCGAAACGGGTGATGGCTTTATCTGCGCGAGGACTTCGAGATAGCTGGCGAACACCTCGACGCGCTGCCCTGAGCTCAACGCAGGACTGTCCAGCAGCGGCTTGGCCAGTTCCGGCACGCGTTCGCGCTCAGGGCCATCGGTCAGTGCGTCCAACCACTTGGCAATCGCCTTGCCCTGAACAGGTCCGGCGGCATTCGCTAGGCCTTCAAGCTTGGTCAGCGCCGCCGCGCGATCCTCGGCAAGTCGTGCCAGCGCCAGATCGACCGCATCCGGCGGCGCGACGGCGCTGGCGTCGGCGGGATCGGCAAACACCACATCGACGGCGACGCCAAGTAACAGCACACTCGTCAGTACCCATCGACAGGCTTGGTGAACACCCGACCGAAACCAGCAGAACCACACCGCGCGGCGCGCTCGTCCCGCCTCACCGAATGGCGTGGTTCCCTCTCGAAAGCGCTGCCTGACGCCGCTTTGCGCTGCGCCTTCAGTCCATCCCTTCTGCCACATTCCAGCCCCCTGGATCGCGCCCCTGAATGGGCACTCGCGCATCCTGCCATGCCGAGCGCATGGTCGGCAGTTCAAGCCTGCTCAGGGCTTAGCGGCACGCTGGTAGATTTCTGGATCGGTCTTCTCCATATGGCGCTCGGGCGCAGCCAAGGCGGTGAATCCAAAATCTGCGTACAGCCCATGCGCGTCGCGCGTCACCAGCATCAGACGCCGCAAGCCTTGCACCTCCGGGTGGTCGAACAAGGCGCCCACCATCTGTTTGGCGATGCCTTGGCCGCGATGCTCGGACAACACGTACACATCGGCGAGATAGCCAAAGGTGGCGCGATCGGTAACCAGCCTGGCAAATCCGATCTGATCACCTTGCCAATACGCACCCACGCACAGCGAATTGCCTACCGCTCGCGCCACGATCTCGCGCGGAATGCCCTGCGCCCAATAGCTCTCGCGAAGGAACGCATGCACGGCATCAATGTCGATCCGTTGCGGATCGAGACTGATCTCGATTGACGAACTCCCTGGCGCGGAACTCATCCCCAACGCGCCTTCACTGCCTGCACCGAACCCGCGATCAGACGCGACAGCACCGCCACGTCGATGTCACTCAAGCGCTTGATGTACAGACAGGCCTTGCCCATCTTGTGTTTGCCAAGCTGTTGCAACAAGTCCTCCCGCGAATCCCCTTCGGCGACCAGATAGACCGCGATGTCGCTGCCGCGCGAGGCAAATCCGGTCACACACATTTCGCCGCTGCGACCGCTCTCGTAGGTGTAGCGGTAGCGACCAAATCCGATGATGCTCGGCCCCCACATCACGGCAGGTTCGCCGGTGATGTCCTGCATCAACCGCATCAACGCCTCACAATCCGCGCGGCGCGCAGCAGGTTCAATCGCCGCCACAAAATCGGTGGCGCTCACCGGGGTTGGTTTGGTCTTGGCTTCTGACATGGCGTCTCGTGCCCCATCGCATCACGGCGTGCACAGCCTAACTGGCATTCGATGCGAGTACAGCATGCCGCTCGCCCTAGCAGCGGCGACGGCCATCCTGCGCAGCCCCAAAAACATTTGCTTCCTAGGAAGGGGGCGTCGCTTTACCGCACGAATTCGCTGTTCATCGGAGCGACCCGCACCGACGAGCGCGCTTTCGCGATCCTGAGTCTGATCGCCACCGCCAAAGCCAACGGCCTGTTCCCGCGCGCCCAGCTGAGCGATGTCCTCGGGAGACTGCCCACCACACACAACCGCGACATCGACTTGTTGCTGCCACTCGAAGGATGGACAGCGCTCAACGACTGAGGCTCAACACAGAACAGCTCGACTGGGCAGGTGTCTTTGGCGGACGGTTACAATTGAACATGTCAAGGTCCGCCGGCGCACGATGCGCTTGAGCTCGCAAAACACTGCACTTGCTGTCTGCTTGGCAAAATCAATGTGCGAAATAACCGCTGCGGTCCAGACCCCGGGGGGGTGATCAGGTAGACCAGAAAAACATTGCTCGATCAATGAGTTGAGCTTCGACGGTAGCTAGGCTGGTTGCTGAAGGACCGGCATTCGACCGCTGAAGCGCCGTTGTGCTCGAAACCAAACGCAGAAGCGAACGATCTGTGCGCCGGTCCTCTACGAAGGCTGTAGGTGCGACAGTGCCCTTGGCGAGCGCCTCACTGCCAAACAGCTGGAGCTGATGGAAGGTGCCATCTTCATGTTTGCTCTTGCTCGCGATGGTTTTCGGCTGGCTCATGACATCATGAACTTGAGGTGGGTAGGCCGGACAATTGTAGTTCCCGAAGCGCGACTGCCTCAAGCGTCGTTACCGCTTCCAAAGTGACGGCAGTGACAGGTGTGATTGATTGGAACTTCAGCATCTTGCCAGTTCTAGGATCTTTGCGGCCACTAGGACCTTCACTGAAAAGATCCAAGAATCTCCCTGGTGCAACACCATCGAACGGGACGATGCGCACCTTGTTTTTCTCGCTTTCAGATTCAGTGATTGCGTCAGAATGGAGTCTAGTCGCGAGACTCTTCCGATAACAGGCTGTTGAAATTCGCCCCCATTCCTTCGGCGACATGCCGATAAAACCGGCAATTTTTCTTGTGGCTCGCCTTGTCGGGCTTGGAAACCGCCTTTTTTGCCGGTTTTTCAGCCCC
>Ga0075163_10000799_pt1 | contig 41834 bp, 34 predicted proteins | sample JI1023141ADNA_FD_71478 | JGI IMG/M metagenome (GOLD analysis project Ga0075163, IMG submission 71478) | Wastewater effluent complex algal communities from Wisconsin, to seasonally profile nutrient transformation and Carbon sequestration -... | ecosystem: Engineered > WWTP > Effluent > Algae...
GACATCATCAACAACGCCTTCGCGCACAAGGCCGTGGAGAAGGGGGCCGATGGACTGATCGCCGTGGCCGCCGGCGCCGGTGGCCACGCTGGCGTGAAGAGCCCGTTTGCCCTGGTGCAGGAGATCCGTGCGTGGTTCGACGGGCCCTTGGCCCTGAGCGGGGCCATTGCCACCGGCGACGCCGTGCTGGCCTGCCAGGCACTGGGTGCCGACTTCGCCTACATAGGCTCTGCCTTCATTGCCACGCAGGAAGCCCGCGCGTCCGAAGCCTACAAGCAGTGCATCGTCGACAGCAACAGCGACGACATCGTGTACTCCAACCTCTTCACGGGCGTGCACGGCAACTATCTCAAGCCGTCGATCCGCAACGCCGGCATGGATCCCGACAACCTGCCCGAGAGCGACCCGAGCAAGATGAGCTTCGGAGGTGATGGCGCGAAGAAGGCCTGGAAGGACATCTGGGGCTGCGGCCAAGGCATCGGTGCCGTCCACGAGATTCTGCCGACTGCAGACTTCGTGGCTCGGCTGTCCCGCGAGTACCAGGCGGCGAAGGCGCGCTTGCTGAGGACCTGAGCGTGGTCGCGCAACGAACGGTGGTGCGAAACGCGCGGCTTTTCGACGCTGCTGCGGGCGAGATGCGCCCGGGAAGCACCCTCGTGATCGAGGGCGAACGGTTCGTCGAAGTCACGCAGCAGGCACTGGACGTCGACGATGCCGTGATCATCGACGCCGCTGGTCGGGCGGTGCTGCCGGGGCTTATCGACGCGCACGTGCATGTCGTCGCGGCCTCGCACGACCTGGTCGGACTCGCACTGCAACCGCCCTCCCTGGTGAGCGCGCAAAGCAGTCAGATCATGCGCGACATGCTGCGGCGGGGCTTCACCAGCGTGCGCGATGCAGCAGGCGCCGACCACGGCCTGCAGGAGGCCGTGCAGCGTGGTCTGTTCGAAGGACCTCGCCTGTTCATCGCCGGCTTCCCGATCTCGCAGACCGGCGGCCACGCCGACATGCGGCCGCGCGGTGTGCGTTCCAGTGGCATGTTCTGCAGCTGCGCAGGACTGGGGCTGGTCGGAGCCATCGCCGACGGTGTCGGTGAGGTCCGCCGTGCGGTTCGAGAGCAGGTGCGCACGGGCGCCAATCACGTCAAGATCATGGCCGGTGGTGGTGTGTCGAGCCCATCCGACCCGATCGACGGCACGCAGTTTTCGATGGACGAACTGCGCGCCGCAGTGGAGGAAGCGGAAGCCGCGAACCTCTACGCGCTGGCCCATGCCTACTCGCCGCGGGCCGTGAGCCGGGCGGTCCAGGCGGGGGTACGTTCAATCGAACACGGCAACCTGATTGACGAAGCCACCGTGCGGTTGATGAAGTCGCACGGAACCTATCTCGTGCCGACGCTCGCCACCTACGCCGCGCTGGCCGACGAAGGGGTTCGGCTGGGCTGGTCGCCCGCCATGCTCGACAAGCTCAAGGGTGTGCACGACAAGGGCCTGGAAGCGGTCCGTCTGGCGAAGGCCGAGGGTGTACCCATCGTCTTCGGCACCGACCTGCTGGGGCACATGCACCCGCGGCAGTCCGAGGAGTTCCTGCTTCGCAGCGGCGCCCAGTCGCCGGTCGAGATTCTCCAGGGCGCGACGATCCTCGCCGCCAGGCTGATGCGCCAGGAGGCGCACATCGGACAGATCGTGGCCGGTGCCTTTGCCGACCTGCTGGTGGTCGAAGGCGATCCGCTGCAGTCGCTGGCGATGCTGGCCGCGCCGTCCGATGGCATCCGGCTGATCCTGCAGGGCGGGCGCGTCGTGAAGAGCGACGCGCAGTGCTGAAACGACAAGAGGCTCCAACGGGAGCCTCTCGTTTCTGAGATCGTCGGGCGACTACTTGATGGTCGCGAAGCGCGATTCGGGTCGATCGTCGGAGCGGTGAACCGTGGTCACGCCGCTTTTCATCGCCCACGGTCGCACCTGGTGGTGCAACGGAATCGTGAGTACTTCGTCCCGGGTGCGCAGCAGGGCTTCGCGGATCATGCCGTTGCGCTTGGCCACGTCGGTCTCGGTCTTCATCGCATCGACAAGGCGGTCGAGCGTGGGGTCGCTGACCTTCGAGAAATTGAAGTTTCCGTCAGCGCCCGAGGTGCGCGTGCGCACGATCGACTGCAGCGTGTACTGCGCGTCGTACGTGGCCACGCCCCAGCCCAGAAGGTACAGCGAAAACTCGAAGTTCTGCATCTTCTGGATGTAGCTGGCGAAGTTCTCGGCGGCGAGGCTGGCCTTGACGCCGATGCGCGCCCACATGCTGACGATGTTCTGGCAGACCTCTTCGTCGTTCACGTAGCGGTTGTTCGGACAGTTGAGGCGGAGTTCGAAGCCGTCCGGGTAGCCGGCCTCGGCCAGCAGCTTCTTGGCGGCGTCGAGGTCCACCTTGGCGGGCGTGTCGAGCTGCGGGTCGTGGCCGTTGACGCCGGGCGCCACCATCAGCGCAGCCGGGACGGAAAGCCCGCGCATGGTGTTCCGCTGGATGGCGTTGCGATCGATGGAGATCGACAGTGCCTGCCGCACACGCTTGTCGGCGAAGGGGTTCTTGCCCTTGACGCTGGTGAACTTCGCTTCCGGGCTGCCGAGGTCGGGAGCCAGGAAGATGGTGCGGACTTCCGGACCGTCGAGAACCTTCAGCTTGGGGTCGGCGCGCAGGCGGGCGACGTCCTGCGTCGGCAGGTCGGTCAGCAGGTCGACGTCACCGGACAAGAGTGCGGCCACGCGAGTGGGGTCCGACTTGATCGGGGTGTACACCACTTCCTTGATGTTGCCCCCGTGCTTGTCCCACCAGTCGGTATTGATGGTCATCGTGACGCGCTGGTCGGGTGTCCAACTGGTGATCTTGTAGGAGCCTGTGCCCATCACGTTGCGCGAGGCGAAGTTCTCCTCCTTGGCCTTGTAGTCCTGGACATTGGCGGTGCGGTTCTTCTCCGACCACGCCTTGCTCATGATGCGGAAGTCGATGATGTTGCGCAGCAGGATCGGGTTCGGCGCGGCGAGGATGATGTCGATGGTGTGGTCGTCGACCTTCTTGATGTCGCTGATCCCGGCCACGTAGATGCCCATCGTGCCCTGCGGCTGGCGGATTCGGCCGAACGAGAAGATCACGTCGTCGGCAGTGAAGGGCGAGCCATCGTGGAACTTGACACCCTTGCGCAGTTCGAATCGAACCTGTGTGGGGGACATGTAGGTCCATTTGGTGGCCAGCGCGGGTTCGACCTGGTACTTGTCGCTGTAGCGGGTCAGCCCTTCGTAAGCGTGCATCAGGACGGCGTTTGTCGTCGCATGATTCTGCGAGTGCGGGTCCAGCGTCAGGATGTCGTTTTGCGCAGCCCAGCGCAGGGTCTGGGCCTGGGTGGGAAGGGCCAGTGCCAGCGACACGGTCGCAGCGGCAAGCAGGGCATTCAGCTTCATGCGGAGGTTTCCTCGAGTGGGGCCAAACCTCGAATGCTAGAGGCATCGGGTGCCGTCACGGGCCGGGAAACCCCGGGCCCGGCTTCGCACTCATGGGAGCACCCGGTCCTGGTTCCCAGCAGTCACTGTCTCGTAGTCGCTGTCGCAGCCGATGCCGGCAGCGATCCAGCGTCGAGCGAGTCGGCGCGCCAGCCATTCAGGCATCCCAGGCAGCCAATGCCCCGGCTGGGAGAGCGCGCCACACTCGTAGCGAGCGCTATCGCCGTTCCACGTCAACGCGGCACAGGCTCCGGTTCGGCGCCTGGACAGCCAGCACCCCAGCGGGCAAGGCTCGGCGCTGCAGCAGACGCCGCAGCCGTTGCAGGCCGAGCCCGGCTTCGGTTTCGACGGCGCGTCGGCCCGCATCTGGATCACGCGCTGTGGCATGGCCCCCACAGTAGGTGTCGAGCCTGGCCCGTTGTCAGGAAAACAGAGGGTCCGATGCCGTTCAATTCTGCGGCGGCCACAAAATGCGATGGTGCTAGAGTCGCGGCCTGAGAATGATTGGTCCTTCCCCGTCCCCTTGCTGTTGCGAGACTTGCAGCAAGGCGGGTCGCTAGTCCGCCAACCGGTGCAGCCGGGGCCGCGGAAGGTTTGGTAACCCATCGGAGTCCTGGAAACCGGGACGAAAGGTGAGCGAAAGATGATGCAGCAATACAGGTCGAACTCGTACCTGTTCGGTGGCAACGCACCGTACGTCGAGGAGTTGTACGAGGCCTATCTCGACAACCCCGGCAGCGTGCCCGACAACTGGCGCACGTACTTCGACAACCTGCAGCACGTGCCCGCGGCCGATGGTTCCGAAAACCGGGACGTCGCTCACGCGCCGGTGGTCGAATCGTTTGCCCAGCGCGCCAAAGCCAACGCCTTTGCCCTGAAGGCCAGTGAGGCCGACCTGGCCGTCGCCCGCAAGCAGGTTCACGTCCAGTCACTGATCGCTGCCTACCGGTTCCTGGGTTCGCGCTGGGCCGACCTCGACCCGCTCAAGCGCACCGAACGGCCGAAGATTCCCGAACTCGAGCCGGCGTTCTACGACCTGAGCGAGTCCGACATGGACATCACGTTCAGCGCCGCGAACACGTATTTCGGCAAGGCCGAGAACATGACGCTGCGCGAGATCGTCCAGGCCTTGCGCGAGACCTACTGCGGGACGGTCGGCGCCGAGTTCATGCACTGCACCGACCCGACCGAGAAGCGCTGGTGGCAGGAGCGCCTGGAGTCGATCCGCAGCAAGCCCAACTACAGTGCCGACGAGAAGCGCCACATCCTGGACCGCCTCACCGCCTCGGAGGGCCTGGAGCGCTACCTGCACACCAAGTACGTCGGCCAGAAGCGCTTCTCGCTCGAAGGCGGCGAGAGCTTCATCGCGTCGATGGACGAACTCGTTCAGCGCGCCGGCGAGAAGGGCGTGCAGGAGATCGTCATCGGCATGGCCCACCGCGGTCGCCTGAACGTGCTGGTGAACACGCTGGGCAAGATGCCCAAGGACCTGTTCGCCGAGTTCGATCACACCGCGCCGGAGGCCTTGCCGGCCGGTGACGTCAAGTACCACCAGGGCTTCTCGAGCGATGTTTCCACGCCTGGCGGTCCGGTGCACCTGAGCCTGGCATTCAATCCTTCGCACCTCGAGATCGTCAATCCGGTGGTCGAAGGGTCGGTGAAGGCGCGCATGGAACGCCGTGGTGACAAGACTGGCGCCCAGGTGCTGCCGGTGCTGGTCCACGGTGACGCAGCCTTCGCCGGACAGGGCGTGGTGATGGAAACGCTGGCCCTGGCTCAGACGCGGGGCTACTTCACCGGCGGCACCGTGCATCTGGTCATCAACAACCAGATCGGCTTCACCACCAGCGACCCGCGCGACAGCCGCTCGACGCTGTATTGCACCGACGTCGTCAAGATGATCGAGTCGCCCGTCCTGCACGTGAACGGCGACGACCCCGAGGCGGTGGTGCTGTGCACGCAGATCGCGATGGACTACCGGCAGCAGTTCAACAAGGACGTGGTCGTCGACATCATCTGCTTCCGCAAGCTTGGCCACAACGAGCAGGACACGCCGAGCCTCACCCAGCCACTGATGTACAAGAAGATCTCCCAGCATCCCGGCACCCGCCGGCTGTACGGTGAGAAGTTGGTTGCGCAAGGCGTGCTGCCGGCGGATGGCCCGGACGAAATGGTCAAGGGCTTCCGTGCAGCGATGGATGCCGGCAAGCACACCGTCGACCCGGTGCTGACCAATTTCAAGAGCAAGTACGCGGTCGACTGGGCACCTTTCCTCGGCAAGAAGTGGACCGACGCGGCAGACACGGCGCTGCCGCTTGCCGAGATCAAGCGCCTTGCCGAGCGCCTGACAACGATTCCCGGTACCTTCAAGGTCCACCCGCTGGTCGAGAAAGTCATCGCCGACCGGGCCGCGATGGGCCGCGGCGAGATCAACGTCGACTGGGGAATGGGCGAGACCCTGGCCTATGCGTCGCTGGTGGCCAGTGGCTACGCGGTGCGCCTGTCCGGCGAAGACTGTGGCCGTGGCACCTTCGTGCACCGCCATGCGGTGCTGCACGACCAGAACCGCGAAAAGTGGGACACCGGCACCTACGTGCCGCTGGAGCATGTGGCCGACGGCCAGGCGCCGTTCGTGGTGATCGATTCGCTGCTGTCCGAAGAGGCCGTGCTCGGCTTCGAGTATGGCTACGCCAGTGCCGAGCCGAACACGCTGACCATCTGGGAGGCTCAGTTCGGAGACTTCGTCAACGGCGCGCAGGTCGTGATCGACCAGTTCATCGCCAGCGGTGAAGTGAAGTGGGGCCGCGTCAACGGCCTCACGCTGATGTTGCCGCACGGGTACGAGGGCCAGGGGCCGGAGCACAGTTCGGCACGCCTGGAGCGCTTCATGCAGTTGGCGGCCGACAACAACATGCAGGTCGTGCAGCCGACATCGGCCAGCCAGATCTTCCACCTGCTGCGCCGCCAGATGGTTCGGCAGTTCCGCAAGCCGCTGATCATCTTCACGCCGAAGTCGCTGTTGCGGAACAAGGACGCCACTTCCCCGCTCGCCGAGTTCACGAAGGGCGAGTTCCACACCGTGATCGGGCTGAACCGCAGCGACGTCGACCCCGACAAGATCAAGCGCGTGATCGCCTGCTCGGGCAAGGTCGTGTACGACCTGCTCAAGAAGCGCGAAGAGAAGAAGGCCTCCGACGTCGCCATCGTGCGCGTCGAGCAGTTGTATCCGTTCCCGCACAAGGCCTTCGCTGCCGAGATGAAGCGCTTCCCGAACGCCACCGAAGTCGTGTGGTGCCAGGACGAACCGCAGAACCAGGGCGCCTGGTTCTTCGTGCAGCACTATGTGCACGAGAACATGCTCGAAGGGCAGAAGCTGGGTTATGCCGGCCGCCCGGCATCGGCTTCGCCGGCGGTGGGCTACTCCCACCTGCACCAGGAGCAACAGAAGGCGCTGCTCGACCAGGCCTTCGGCAAGCTCAAGGGCTTCGTATTGACCAAGTGAGGCGTTCCCGCGGCCCACGGGCTGCGGGTCGAACCCGCAGGATCGGCCTGACGCTGCAAGCGCCGGCTTTCCCGCGGGCATCCACCCAGAACACACCGAGATAGAACATGGCCATCGTTGAAGTGAAGGTTCCGCAACTGTCCGAATCGGTCGCGGAAGCCACCATGCTGCAGTGGAAGAAGAAGCCCGGCGACGCCGTGGCGATGGATGAGATCCTGATCGAGATCGAGACCGACAAGGTGGTGCTCGAAGTACCTGCCCCGGCAGGCGGCGTGCTGGCCGAACTCGTCGTCGCCGACGGCGGCACGGTCGTCAGCGATCAACTGATCGCGAAGATCGATACCGACGGCAAGGCAGGTGCCGTGGCCGCATCCGCAGCCCCGGCGGCGACGCCCGCGCCGGTCGCGGCTGCCGCGTCGGCCGCTTCGGCGTCCAAGTCCGGCGTGGCGATGCCCGCGGCCGCCAAGATCATGGCCGACAACCAGTTGGTCGCGGGCTCGGTGGCCGGCACGGGCAAGGATGGCCGCGTGACGAAGGGTGACGTCCTCGGTGCGCTGTCGGCCCCGAAGGCTTCCGCGGCTCCCGCCGCCGCGCCCTTGGCGGCGCCGCCCGTGGCCAAGCTTCTGCCTAGCGTGGCCGCACCGATCGCGAACAACCTGGGCGATCGGCCCGAACAGCGCGTGCCGATGTCGCGCCTGCGGGCGCGCATCGCCGAACGCCTGGTGCAGAGCCAGAGCACCAACGCCATCCTGACCACCTTCAACGAGGTCAACATGGCCCCGGTGATGGAGATGCGCAAGAAGTTCCAGGAGAAGTTCGAAAAGGAGCATGGCGTCAAGCTGGGCTTCATGAGCTTCTTCGTCAAGGCCGCGGTCGCCGCTTTGAAGAAGTACCCCGTCATCAATGCGTCGGTGGACGGCAACGACATCGTCTACCACGGCTACTTCGACATCGGCATCGCGGTGGGCTCGCCGCGCGGCCTGGTGGTACCAGTGCTGCGCAATGCCGATCAGATGAGCTTTTCGGACATCGAGAAGAAGATCGCCGAGTACGGCCAGAAGGCCAAGGACGGCAAGCTGGGCATCGACGAGTTGACGGGTGGCACCTTCAGCATCAGCAATGGCGGAACCTTCGGCAGCATGCTGTCGACGCCCATCATCAACCCTCCGCAGAGCGCCATCCTGGGGGTGCACGCCACCAAGGACCGGGCCGTCGTCGAGAACGGGCAGGTCGTGGTGCGGCCGATGAACTACCTGGCGATGAGCTATGACCACCGCATCATCGACGGCCGAGAGGCCGTGCTCGGCCTGGTCACGATGAAGGACGCCCTGGAAGACCCGGCGCGTCTGCTGTTCGACATCTGACCCGGAACTCACCATGGCTAGCAAGAACTTCGACGTCGTCGTGATCGGCGGCGGCCCCGGCGGCTACATCGCGGCCATTCGCGCTGCTCAGCTGGGGTTCAACACCGCCTGCATCGACGAGTGGAAGAACGACAAGGGCGGACCGGCGCCGGGCGGCACCTGCACCAACGTCGGATGCATCCCGAGCAAGGCCTTGCTGCAGAGCAGCGAGCACTTCGAGCATGCCGCGCACTCGTTTGCCGACCATGGCATCGGCCTGAAGGACCTGAGCATCGATGTCAAGAAGATGCTGGCCCGCAAGGACCAGGTCGTGAAGCAGAACAACGACGGCATCCTGTACCTGTTCAAGAAGAACAAGGTCAGCTTCTTCCACGGCCGAGGATCGTTCGGCAAGGCCGTGGAGGGCGGTTACGAAGTGAACGTCGGTGGTGAAACACTGGTCGGAAAGAACATCGTCGTCGCCACCGGCTCCAGCGCGCGTGCCCTGCCGGGTGCGGCCTTCGACGAGGAGAACATCCTCAGCAACGACGGCGCGCTGCGCGTCGGTGCGGTGCCGAAAAGGCTGGGGCTCATCGGCAGCGGCGTCATCGGGCTGGAGATGGGCAGTGTCTGGCGCCGGCTCGGTTCCGAAGTGACCGTGCTGGAGGCTTTGCCGACCTTCCTCGGAGCGGTGGACGAACAGATCGCCAAGGAGGCGCACAAGGCCTTCAGCAAGCAGGGCTTGAAGATCGAACTCGGCGTCAAGGTCGGTGAGATCAAGTCCGTCAAGTCGGGCGTCAGCGTGGCCTACACCAACGCCAAGGGCGAGGCCCAGACGCTAGCGGTCGACAAGCTCATCGTCAGCATCGGGCGTGTGCCCAACACCACCGGCCTGAATGCCGAAGGCGTGGGCCTGAAGCTCGACGAGCGTGGCGCCATCGTGGTCGACGACGATTGCCGTACCAACCTGCCTGGGGTGTGGGCGGTCGGCGACGTGGTGCGCGGGCCGATGCTGGCCCACAAGGCCGAAGAGGAGGGCGTCGCCGTCGCCGAGCGCATCGCCGGCCAGCACGGTCACGTCAACTTCAACACCATTCCCTGGGTGATCTACACCAGCCCCGAGATTGCATGGGTGGGCGAGACCGAGCAGCAGCTCAAGGCCCGTGGCGCGGCCTACAAGGCAGGGACATTTCCGTTCATGGCCAACGGGCGAGCTCGGGCGCTGGGCGATACGACCGGCATGGTGAAGATGCTGGCAGACGCAGCCACCGATGAAATCCTTGGGGTTCACATCGTCGGACCGATGGCCAGCGAGCTGATCGCGGAAGCCGTGGTGGCGATGGAGTTCAAGGCCAGTGCCGAGGACATCGCACGCATCTGCCATGCCCACCCCAGCCTGAGCGAGAGCACCAAGGAAGCGGCCCTCGCGGTGGACAAGCGCACGCTCAACTTCTGAGTCGGCGGTGCCACCTATGCGGCAGCCCGCGAGTGACCGACCTGACGGCCGTGCCACCGCCGATCGGTCGGGGTGCCGGCACGAGAGATGAACGGGGTCCTGCAGTTGTATGAAGCCACGCTGGCGCAGCGTGGCTATCGCAGCGACCCGGCACAGCTGACGGCCATCGAGGCCCTGGCTCGCTGCGAACGTGAGTGGGCGGACTACAAGGCCAGGCGTGCCAATGCCGTCACCAAGCTGCTGGTGCGGCCGCCCATCCCGCGCGGTGTCTACATGTGGGGTGGTGTCGGCCGCGGCAAGAGCTTCCTGATGGACTGCTTCTTCCAGAGCGTGCCGCTGACGCGCAAGACCCGGCTGCACTTTCACGAGTTCATGCGCGAGGTGCACCGTGAACTGCAGGACCTCAAGGGAACGGTCAATCCGCTCGAGGAACTGGGCGTGCGCATGGCCCGGCGCTACCGGCTGATCTGCTTCGACGAGTTCCACGTCGCCGACGTCACCGATGCGATGATCCTGCATCGGCTGTTGCAGTCGCTTTTCGAGCACCGGGTGAGCATCGTCACCACGTCCAACTTTCACCCTGATGGGCTGTACCCGAATGGGCTGCATCGCGACCGCATCCTGCCGGCCATCGAGTTGCTGAAGGCGCACCTGGAGGTGGTCAACGTCGACGCCGGCACCGACTACCGCCAGCTGACGCTGGGGCAGATGGCGATCTACCACAGCCCGCTGGGCGCCGAGGCCGATGCTGCCATGAGCGCGGCCTTCGATCGCCTCGCCGAGGCGCGCGAGCAGGAGCCGGAACTGCAGATCGAGCATCGCACCTTGCGCGCCATGCGCCGTGCCGGCGGTGTGGTGTGGTTCGACTTCCGTACACTGTGTGGGGGCCCGCGTTCGCAGAACGACTACCTGGAACTCGCCTCGCGCTTCCACACCGTGCTGTTGTCGGGCGTACCGCAGATGCCGCCCCGCCTGGCCAGCGAGGCCAGGCGGTTCACCTGGCTGGTCGATGTGCTCTACGACCGCCGCGTCAAGCTGATCATCTCCGCCGAGGTGCCCGCCGATCAGCTCTACACCGAGGGCCCGCTGGCGCATGAGTTTCCGCGCACGGTGTCCCGGCTCGCCGAGATGCGCAGCGCCGAGTTCCTGGCGCTCGCCCGCCGCGACGTCGACACCGGGTTGACCTGATGCGTCTGGCCGGCCTGCTTCGACTCGGCGCTTCTACAGCACTGGTGATTGCAGCCGGGGCCTTGATGGCTGCCGAGGACGTTGCCAGCGAGCGCAAGCGCATCGCCATCGAGCGAACTGCCATCGAGCAGCGCTTCGAAGCGGATCAGGCCGAGTGCGCCCGGCGATTTGCCGTCAATGCGTGCATGGAGGGCGCCAGGCAGAACCGCCGCGAGGCCTTGTCGCCGCTCCGGCAACAGGAACTGCTGTTGTCCGATGCCGAGCGCAAGCAGCGGGCCGCCGATCGAGCCAAGGCCATCGAGCGCAACCGCGTCGAGGCCGACGCGCGTGCGCTGGCGCCTGCGCCGATGGCGTCGGCCGTGCGTGTCCGATCGAGCCTGACGCCAGCGTCAGCACCGCCTCGCGAGAGATCGGCCAGCGGCCCTCGGCTGGGCGCGGACAAGGCCGCCGAGCGGGCTACCGAGACGGGGCGGCGCCGCCAGGAGGCAGAGAGCGACCGCGAGCGGGTCAGACTCCGCGTCGAAAGGCGCGCCGCCGAGGGCAAGAAGGTGGTGCCCTTGCCGCCGCCCGAGGCGATGCCCTGAGCGGGCCGGCCGATCAGCGCAGCGCGTCGATCCGGAGCAGTGCCACGGACAGGTTGTCGCCGCCCCCGCGAGCGCGTTGCCGGGCCTTGGCGATCAGCATCTCGCCGGCTTCACGGGGGGGCAGGGCGTGCACGATCGCGCCGATTTCCTTGGCGGTGAAGTAGTGCCATAAACCGTCACTGCAGGCCAGCACCGAGTCGCCGTATTCGAGGCGATCGATGTGCCACAACGTCACCGGCGGGTCGGACTGGGTGCCCAGGCATCCGGTCAGCAGATTGGACTGCGGGTGGGTGTTGGCTGCTTCCTCGGTCAGCTTGCCTTCGTCGATGAGGCGCTGAACGAACGAATGGTCGGTCGTGCGGCGCACCATTTCCGCGCCGCGGAAGTGGTAGACCCGCGAGTCGCCTGCGTGCACGACATCGCACTCGAGGGTCGGGTTGACGATGAAAGCTGCCACCGTGCTGTGCGGCTCTTCCTCGGCCGTGATGGCCGTCAACTTGATCATCAGGTGGGCTTCCATCACCAACTGACGCAGCAGTTCACCGGCGTCGTCCTTGGTGGGAACGTAGCGGTCGAAGACCTGCCGGCCCGTCAGCACCACCTGGTCGGCCGCCTTGCGGCCTCCACTCTTGCCGCCCATGCCGTCGGCGACAATGGCCAGCGCGCATCCCGGCACACGGGGGTGCGTGATGATCTCGACCTGATCCTGCTGATAGGCGCGGTCTCCGCGATGCAGGCCCGTCGCGGCCGATAGCCGGAATGTCTGCGCAATGGACGTCATGCGCCAGAATATAAACTCCACGCAGGGTGACCGCGCGTGCAGCAATGAACGACAACCTGCATTCACCCCAACGCCGCCTGATCGAGCTCCGAATGGAGCACGCCGATCTCGACAACCTGATCGACCGCATCATCGCTGACGCCACGGTGGACGAACTGAGCCTGCGGAGGCTGAAAAAGCGGCGTCTGCTGTTGCGCGATCACATCGCCCGGCTGGAGCAGGACCTCGATCCGCCGGAACCTGCGTGACACGTTCCGACACTGACACGGCGTGCGCCCTCGGCGATGTCGATGCCTGACTCCGTGAATGCAGGTGTCGCGTCGCTCTTTGGCGACGACGGGCCGCTGGCCCGAGCCGATGCAAGTTACCTTCCCCGTGAAGGGCAGCTTCGCATGGCCGAGGCGGTGGCGCGTGCCATTGGCGAGCGCAGTTCGCTGGTGGTCGAAGCCGGCACGGGGGTCGGCAAGACCTATGCGTACCTCGTCCCCCTGCTCGTCTCGGGCAAACGAGGACTGGTCAGCACCGCCACCAAGAGCCTGCAAGATCAGCTCTACCTGCGAGATCTGCCGCGCCTGGTCGAGACCTTGGCGGTGCCGGTGCGCATGGCCTTGCTCAAGGGGCGTGCCAGCTACCTGTGTCGCCACCGCTTGCAACAGGCCCGTGCCACGGCCCAACTGCCTGACCGGTTCGCGGTCAGGGCCCTGGCACGCGTCGAGACCTGGGCGCAGGCGACTCGCACCGGCGACATGGCCGAGATCGAAGGCCTTGACGAGCGTTCACCGGTGATACCGCTGGTCACCTCGACGAGAGATAACTGCCTGGGTGCCGACTGCCCCGAGTATCGCGCCTGCCACGTGGTGCAGGCCCGGCGCGAGGCGATGGCGGCCGACCTGGTGGTCGTCAACCATCACCTGTTCTTCGCCGACATGGCGCTGCGCGACAGTGGTGTGGCCGAACTGCTGCCCACGGTGGACGTGGCGATCTTCGACGAGGCCCACCAGCTCGTCGACGCCGGAGTGCAGTTCCTCGGGGCCACGCTGAGCACGGCACAGGCCATCGACCTCGCGCGTGATGTGCTGGCGGTGGGGCTGGCCCAGGCCCGTGGACTGGGGCGCTGGCACGACTTGGCTACGGCGCTCGAGAAGTCGACACGGGAGCTCCGGCTGGCCTGTGCAGGGGGTGCCGCCGACATCCGGGGTTCGAGGAGGCTGCGCTGGGACGACCGGCTCGGTGGTGATGACTTCCATGGTGCGCTCGAGGCTCTGCAAGGAGCGGCCTCGGAGGCTGCTGCCGGCCTCTCTGCGGTGGCGGAAGTCGGCCCGGATTTCCCGCGCCTCCAGCAGCGGGCGGCGGAACTGGCCGCGATGGTCGAGCGGTTCATCCGTCCGGCCGGCAACGACCATGTGCGATGGATCGACATCAGCGCGCAGCAGGCGCGGCTGGTCGAGTCGCCGCTCGACATCCGCGAGATGCTCACCGAACAGCGCGGCAGCGGCTCCCGGGCGTGGATCTTCACGTCGGCGACGCTCGGCGACGACGACCGTCTGACATGGTTCACCGAGTCCACTGGCCTGGAGGACGCGGTCACGCTGAGGGTGTCGAGCCCTTTCGACTACCCGCGCCATGCGCGACTGTGGGTGCCGGCCAGCTTCCCTCGGCCCAACGACCCCGGGCACTCGACGGCGGTAGGCACGCTGGCAGCATCGCTGGCCCAGGCAGTCGGCGGGCGCACTTTCGTGCTGACCACGACCTTGCGCGCGCTGCCGACGATCGCCGAGGCGCTGTCGGCCGCCGCTGCGTTCGGTGACGCTGGTCTCGAGGTTCTCGTTCAGGGCTCCCAGCCCCGCCGCGCCTTGCTGCAGCGGTACGGCGATGGTCGCGGCAAGGTTCTGGTGGGCTCGCAGAGCTTCTGGGAGGGTATCGACATGCCGGGCGACGCGCTGCAGTGCGTCGTGATCGACAAGCTGCCCTTCCCGCCACCGAACGACCCGCTGGTCGAAGCGCGAGTCCGGCAGCTCGAGGCTCGCCAGCGCAATGCGTTCACCGACTACTTTGTCGCCGAGGCCGCGATAGCGTTGAAGCAAGGCTCAGGCCGCCTGATCCGCACCGAGACGGATCGGGGGTTGCTCGTGGTGTGCGACCCGCGATTGCGACAGATGAACTATGGCGCGCGCCTGCGCTCGGCGATGCCGCCGATGACGCTGCTGGCCGCAGAGGCCGACGCATTGGCTTGGCTCCAGGACATCGCGGCGCTTTGACGAGGCCGTCCGGCGATGGCCCCTGACTCGATTACCAGAACTGCCACCAGCTCCGATCGCGCTTGTCCAGCCCTTCGCGGAGGAAGCGGCTGTTCGGGAAATTCTGCCGCAGCACACGATCAGCGCCGTCGCGCAGGGTTTTCATGTCCAGCCTGTCGTAGCTGAGCACCATCAGATACAGAGCCTCTTCGGTGGCCGGTGACTGCTGGTACTCGCTGACCGTCTGCTGGGCGCGATTGGCCGCCGCGACATAGGCGCCGCGCTTGAAGTAGTAGCGGGCCACGTGCACGTCGTAGGCTGCCAGCGAGTTGACGATGTAGTCCATGCGCACCCGCGCGTCGGGGCTGTAGCGCGAGTTGGGGAACTGGTCGATCAGCTGTTTGAAGGCCTGGTAGGCATCGCGTGAGGCCCGTTGGTCGCGCTCGGAAAGGTCCTGACTGGCCAGTCGGCCGAGCAGGCCGAGATCGTCGTTGAAGTTGATGATGCCTCGCAGGTACAACGCATAGTCGAGGGCGGGGCTCGACGGGTTGTACTTGATGAAGCGCTCGATGGTCGACAGGGCCTGGGCGCGTTCCGAAGTCTTCCAGTAGAGGTAGGCAAGGTCGAGTTGCGCCTGCTGCGCCAGCAAGGTTCCTGCCCCCAGTCCCTCGACCCGTTCGAGGGCCTTGATCGCCCGCTCGTAACTGCCCGACTCCATGTCGGACTTGGCTTCGGCATAGATCTTCTCGGCGCCCTGACCGGCGAACTCGTCTTTCGGGTCGGAACTGCAACCGAGCAGCACCAGCGAGGACAGCGCCAGCAGCAACGGTGCGGCGAGGCGCCTGCGGGAGAATCGGGTCATGGGGCGGATTTCGCCTGCGAAGGGGCGCTCGGGAGAAGGTGGAACGAATTATATGGAGCCCACATCAACCCCCAAGACCCTGGCCGATCTCGCCGAAGAGGCGTTGGATGCCGCTTCTGCGGTCGAGATCGAGACTCGGCAAGAGGTGGTGACCGCCTCACAGCATGGCGAACGACTCGACAAGGCCCTGGTGGCACTGGCGCCGGAATTCTCGCGCAGCCATTTGCAGACGCTGGTCGTCGACGGCCACGTGCGGGTCGACGGCCATGCGCAGCGGCTGCCTTCGAGGCGGCTGAAGGCGGGACAGTCGCTTGCCGTGGACCTGGTGCCCACGGCCGAGAGCCTGGCCTTCCGACCGGAGCCGATGACCCTGACCATCCTGTACGAGGATGACGACATCCTCGTGCTGGACAAGCCTGCCGGCCTGGTGGTCCACCCCGCACCGGGCAATTGGTCGGGCACCTTGCTGAACGGGTTGCTGGCCCACCATGCGACCGCCGCGACGCTGCCGCGTGCCGGCATCGTTCATCGATTGGACAAGGACACCTCGGGCGTGATGGTCGTCGGCAAGTCATTGCCAGCGGTGACGGCCCTGGTGCGCGACATCGCCGCTCGGCAGGTGCATCGCTCGTACCTGGCGGTGGCACACGGTGAACTGCAGACGCCCGAACTCGTCATCGAGGCCCCGATCGGGCGCGACCCGGCTTCGCGCGTCAAGATGGCCGTGGTGGCAGGCGGCAAGGCGGCTCGTACCGATGTCGAGCGTCTGGCAGTGCTGCAAGGTTTCAGCGCACTGCGATGCACCCTGCACACCGGGCGCACCCATCAGATCCGCGTTCACCTCGCATCCAGAGGGCACCCCTTGGTCTCGGACCCGACCTATGGCGGCAAGCCTGCGATGGGCATGCAGCGCCAGGCACTGCATGCCACCCGGCTTTCGTTCGAGCATCCCTTGACCCGCTTCGCGCTGGACTTCATCTGTCCACCGCCGGGTGACTTCGTCGCGGCGTGGCGTCAGCTCGCACCGGACATGCCGCCGACTTGCCCGTGAGGTCCCCGTCGCGCGGTACACTAGGGCCCCGCATCTGACCCGCCCGCCTGGCCGGCGATGTCGATGAGTTGGACGCGCCCTCCCTTGCAGGCAAGGCGCCCGAGCAGAGTTTCTTGACTGCCGACCCGTCCGCCGAGGGTGCACAACCCCGGCGGATCTCTACACCGATGTGTGAACCGCCCGTCGATCTCCCGGCGGACCGAACCCGATTCAGGCGATGAATACGTCCGACGCCAAACGCGTGCTCGAGACCGCGCTCATGTGTGCCCAGGCTCCCATGCCATTGCGCGACATGCGTGCGCTCTTCGACGACCAGATCGGTGTCGACACCCTGCGCAACCTGCTCGATGAGCTGAATGCCGATTGGGCAGGGCGTGGCGTCGAACTGGTGGCGCTCTCGTCGGGCTGGCGCTTCCAGAGCCGGCCCGAGATGCGCCAGTTCCTGGACCGGCTGCATCCCGAGAAGCCTCCGAAGTATTCGAGAGCTGCCATGGAGACCCTGGCCATCGTGGCCTACCGGCAGCCCGTGACCCGTGGCGACATCGAAGACATCCGTGGCGTGACGGTCAGCAGCCAGATCGTCAAGCAGTTGGAAGATCGCGGCTGGATCGAGGCCATCGGCTATCGCGAGGCCGCCGGTCGACCGGCGCTGTATGCCACGACGCGGCAATTCCTCGATGACCTCGGTCTCGAGTCGCTGGACCGGTTGCCGCCGCTCGAAAGCCAGGGTGACACGCCGCTCTCGATGCAGGACTCGGGTGACATGCAAGCCTCCTTGATCGAGGCCCAGGCGGCATTGCCACTCGACGAGTCGCCGGAGGCGTCTGTGCCCGAGTCTCCGCTGGTACCCGCTGCACTCGATGACGTAGCTCTGGCGGTCGATCCACCCGCAGCCGACGGTCGGCCCCAGGGCGAAGCCTCTGCCGTACCCGAGGCTCCCGAAGAATCCGCTCCCCTCTCTCCCTTGCAGACCGCATCAGAATGAACCCAACAGACCAAGACGAACCCCTCGGAGGGCCGGTCAACCCAGGCTCCGCGTCTGCGCCGAGCGACGCGGCGGAGCCGGTGGCCAAGAAGCCGGCACGCAAACGCGCGCCTCGCAAAAAGGTTGTCGAGGTCGAGGAGTCTGGTGCTGTGGCACCGGCTGCGGAGGGGCGTTCCGAGGCGCTCACAGCGGTGGCCGAGTCAGCCGCAGCTGCTTTGCCGACGGTGGCGGAGGCACCGACAGTGGCTGCCGCGCCTTCTCCGCTGGCCGAAGGGGCGGGCGATGGCGAGGCCCCGGCGCGCTCGACCGCGCGTGCGGGCCATGGCGTTGAAGATGCGGGTGGAGCGCTGGCCGAAGGCGAAGGCCAGCAGGGTGAAGGTGGGCGCCGCAACCGTGGTCGTCGCAGGGGGCGCGGCAAGGGTGAGCGTGAGCGCCCCGATGCGGCGGCCCCATTGGCTGCTGCCGCTGGTGACGGTGAGGCACCAGCCGGCGTCTTGCCTGCGCCAGCGGCGGTGCCGGTGGATGCCGGCGAACTGTTCGCCGAAGTGCTGTCCGGCGCCTTCGACGTGGAACCTGAAGTCACCGAACAGTCCGCCGAGGCCACGCGGCGAATCCTGGCGCCGGAGCCTGACGCGCCCAAGCTGCACAAGGTGCTGGCACAGGCCGGCATAGGGTCGCGACGTGACATGGAGCAGTGGGTACTGGAAGGACGTGTCACCGTCAACGGTGAGCCGGCCCACATCGGCCAGCGCATCTCGTTCGGCGACAAGATTGCAGTTGCCGGCAAGCCGGTCCGCGTGCGCATCGCCCCGCCGCCGCCGCGCGTGCTGGCGTACCACAAGCCGGCCGGTGAGGTGGTCACGCACGACGACCCTCAGCAGCGTCCGACCGTCTTCAGGCGCCTGCCGCGTCTGCCCCAAGGGAAGTGGCAGTCGGTAGGACGTCTCGACATCAACACCGAGGGGCTGCTGCTGTTCACCAACTCCGGCGAACTCGCGAATCAGCTGATGCATCCGCGTTTCGGGGTCGAGCGCGAGTACGCCGTCCGTTCTCTCGGTGTGCTCGACGACGAACAGCGCGCACGCCTGCTCGAAGGTGTCGAGATCGAAGGGCAGCGGGCAGCCTTCAAGTCCGTCGAGGACGGCGGCGGCGAGGGCGCCAACCATTGGTACCGAGTCGTCATCACCGAAGGCCGCAACCGTGAAGTGCGGCGCCTGTTCGAAGCCGTGGGACATGCCGTCAGCCGCCTGATTCGCATCCGCTATGGCTGCGTGGTGCTGCCACGGGGGCTGAAACGCGGCGTCTGGGTCGATCTCTCGGAAGGTGACGTGCGTGCTCTGCGAAGGCTCGCTGCACCGGCGCCGCGAGAGGGTGCGCGGGAAGGCCCGCGGGAGGGCGACGGGCCGGCCCGGGGTCCGCGCGGGCGCCGCGGTGGGCGCCGTGGCCGGGACGGCAAGCCGCAGCTCGAGGGTGGTGGCGTGGTGGCCGACCGGCCGCCTCGTCCGGAACGTGGCCCGCGACCGGAGCGCCGCCCCGAACCGCGTGCAGAGCGCCCTGAGCGGGGCGATGACGAACAAGGCGACATCGGCCGAATTCCCAATCCGTTGCAGCAGACCTTCGACAAGCGCGCGATCCAGCAGGAGCGCATGCAGCGGCGAGAGCCGCGCGAAGACGGCCCGATTCCGAATCCACTGCAGCAGACCTACGACAAACGTGCCCTGCAGCGTGACCGGCAGCCACAGCGTGACCTGCCCGAGGATGGGCCGATCCCGAACCCCTTGCAGCAGACCTACGACAAGCGTTTCGTGCAAAAGCCAAGAGGGCAGGGGCAAGGGCAAGGACAGGGGCAAGGCCGGCGTGGCGCTCGCAGCGGTGGGGGCGGTGGTGGGGGGGGCGGTGGTCGTCAGCCCGACCCGATGCAGACCTCGGTCGGCTTCATCGGCGCCGATGCGTTGCGGCGCAAGGGCGGCGGTGGACAGCGCGGCGGCGGAGGTGGAAACCGCGGGGGTGGTGGCGGTGGTGGCGGTGGTCGCGGTGGCCGTGGGCGCTGACAGGCACTGGAGGTGTCTTCGCGTTGAGGCCCGAGGATAGAATTCGCCGTTTTTCCCAGTTCACGTTTCAGGAGCATTCCAAGATGGCCATCGAGCGCACCCTTTCCATCATCAAGCCCGATGCCGTGGCCAAGAACGTCATCGGCCAGATCTACGCACGCTTCGAAGGCGCGGGCCTGAAGGTCGTCGCGGCCAAGATGGCGCATCTGTCGCGCGGCGAAGCCGAGGCGTTCTATGGCGTGCACAAGGCACGGCCGTTCTTCAACGACCTTGTGAGTTTCATGATCTCCGGCCCGGTGATGATCCAGGCGCTCGAAGGCGAGGGTGCGATCGCCAAGAATCGCGATCTGATGGGCGCCACCGACCCGAAGAAGGCCGCGCCCGGAACCATCCGCGCTGACTTCGCCGAGAGCATCGACGCCAACGCCGTGCACGGCTCGGATGCCCCCGAGACCGCAGCCGTCGAGATCGCGTTCTTTTTCCCCGGCATGAACGTCTACAGTCGCTGAGTCGGCATCGCCAGCCGCCACCACGCAGAGGCAACGATGAGCGTTGTCAACCTGTTGGACTTCGATCTCGAAGGCTTGGCGGCATATTGCGAGTCGCTCGGTGAAAAGCGCTTCCGCGCGGTGCAGTTGTTCCGCTGGGTCCACCAGCGTGGCGAGCACGACTTCGAGCGCATGACCGACCTGGCGCGTTCGCTGCGCCAGCGCCTGGCGGGTGCAGCTGAAGTTGCGCGCCTGCGCGTACTCAGCGAGCACGTGTCGTCGGACGGCACCGTGAAGTGGCTGTTCGACGTCGGCGGTGGCAATGCCGTCGAGACGGTGTTCATTCCCGAGTCGGATCGCGGCACGCTGTGTGTCTCGTCGCAGGCGGGCTGCGCGGTGGGTTGCCGCTTCTGCTCCACCGGTCACCAGGGATTCAGCCGAAACCTCGGCACCGGCGAGATCGTCGCCCAGTTGTGGCACGCCGAACACGTGCTGCGAGCCCGCCTCGGCGCTGCCGCCGGCGAGCGCGTGATCAGCAACGTGGTGATGATGGGCATGGGCGAGCCATTGCAGAACTACGCGGCGCTGGTGCCGGCCCTGCGGACGATGCTGGACGACCACGGCTATGGCCTGTCGCGTCGGCGCGTCACGGTGTCCACCTCCGGTGTCGTGCCGATGATCGATCGCCTGGCCCAGGATTGCCCTGTGGCGCTGGCGGTGTCGCTGCATGCCCCCGAGGACGGACTGCGTGACGAGCTGGTCCCGCTGAATCGCAAGTATCCGCTGGCAGAACTGCTGCAGGCCTGCCGGCGCTATCTGCCCCGCGCTCCGCGCGACTTCGTCACCTTCGAGTACTGCATGCTGGAGGGTGTCAACGATTCGCCGGCCATGGCACACAGGCTGGTCGCCCTCCTGCAAGGCCACGGGAGCAGCGACCTGCAGGGCTTGTCGGTGCCGTGCAAGCTGAACCTGATCCCGTTCAATCCTTTCCCGGCGTCAGGCCTGAAACGATCGTCGCCGGAGGCCGTGGCTCGGTTCGCGGCGGTGGTCCAGGCCGCGGGCATCGTTACCACGATCCGCAAGACGCGAGGTGACGACATCGACGCGGCCTGCGGGCAACTGGCCGGCGAGGTGCTCGATCGGACCGGCGCAGACCTGCGGATGGCCCGGCGCCGCGGGTCCATTCCCATCCAGGCGGTCGGTGTCGAGGTTCCACGATGAGCAGACTTTCGAGACCTGTCGCCGCGAGGGTCGCCAATGCCATCGTGATGCTGCTGCTGGCCGGCTGTGCGTCTCAAGGCTCGGCGCCGCCTCCCGACCGGCGCGACCCTCGACAAGGCACGGAACAACCCGATCCGGATCGCCGCGCGCGTGTCCGGCTCGAGCTGGCGTCGGCCTATTTCGGTCGCGGACAGACCGCCACGGCATTGGACGAAGTCAAGCAGGCCCTGTCGGTCAAGCCCGACATGCCGGAAGCCCTCAACCTGAGGGGCTTGATCCTCGCTGCCATGGGCGACCGCAAGGCGGCCGAAGAGAGCTTCCTGCGGGCCTTGCAGGTCAAGCCAGGTGACCCCGACTCGACGCACAACTACGGGTGGTTCCTGTGCCAGAACGGTCGCTACCCTGAAGCCGACGCGCAGTTCCAGGCGGTGCTGGGTCAACCTCAGTACCCCGATGCAGTCCGCACGCTGCTCGCCCAGGGTGCCTGCCAGGCCCGAGCCGGGCGCTGGCAGGAAGCCGAGCGCAGTCTGTCCCGCTCGTACGAACTCGACCCGGCCAATCCTGCCACCGCCTACAACCTCAGCGACGTGCTCTATCGCCGCGGCGAATATGAACGCGCGCGCTTCTACATCCGCCGCGTCAACGCGCAGCCGGAACTGTCGAACGCCCAGACGCTGTGGCTGGCGGCACGCATCGAACGCCGGATGGGGAACTCTCCAGGCTTCGATGACCTGGCCCGGCAATTGAGGGACAGGTATCCGCAGTCGCCAGAGGCGCTGGCACTGGAACGGGGCCGTTTCGATGACTGAGTCTTCACGTGCCGCCGCAGGACCGGATCATGCCGATCCGTCGGTGGCGCGTTCGTCGGAAGGATTGACGGCAGGGGCAATGCTGAAGGCCGCGCGGGAGCGCCAGGGCCTGCACATCGCGATCCTGGCCGCCACCATCAAGGTCTCGCCGCGCAAGCTCGAGGCGCTCGAGCAGGATCGCCACGAAGACCTTTCCAACGCCAGCTTCGTGCGGGCCCTGGCCCAGTCCGTCTGCCGTTCGCTGAAGATCGATCCCCTCCCGGTGTTGGCGCTGCTGCCGGTGCCCGAGCCGACCTCGCTCGAACGCTCGGTCGGCAGCCTCAATGCACCGTTTCGCGACCGGCCTGGGCGGGCCGACAGCACCATCAGCGGGGGCTCCAGCCGGCCAGTGTTGTGGACTGGTGCGCTGTTGCTGCTGGCTGCCGCGGCCGTTTACTTCGTGCCGCCACCTTGGTGGACCAGTCTGCTAAGGATTCCCGAACGCATTGCGGCCACAGCTCCCGCGGTGATCAAGCCGTCAGTCAGCGAGTCAGATGTGCCGGCGCGGCCAAGCGTTGTTCCGGCGTCTGAAGCGATCGCCAGTGCGCCTGCAACCCGGGTCGACATCGTCCCGACCTCGCCGAGCGCATCGTCGGCCGTTGTGGCAGAGGTGACCCCGCAGCCCGCTCCGGCCGCTGCGTCATCGCCCTCTGCGGCTGCAGCCAGCCGGGTTCAACTGTCAGCCAACGCCGTATCCTGGGTGGAGGTGGTCGATTCCGACGGCAAGGTCCTGCTGTCGCGGACCCTGATGCCCGGTGAAGCCGTCGACGTCGATGGGGCGTTTCCGCTGCGGTTGAAGGTGGGAAATGCCTCAGGGATGCAAGTGGCCTTGCGCGGGCGCCCCGTCGACCTGACCTCTTACACTCGCGACAACGTCGCGCGGCTCGAACTGCGCTGATCCTGACCGCAGGCCGTGGGGTGAGTCCGATGAACGAGTCTTCTGCTTCCGAGATCGAGGTCTGCGCGCCGGCTGCTCGCCGTTCGCGGCAGGCCCGCGCGGTATGGGGAAGCAATGTCGTGACCATCGGCGGCGATGCACCGGTACGAGTGCAATCGATGACCAATACCGACACCGTCGAGGTCATCGAGACGGCCATCCAGGTCAAGGAACTTGCCCAGGCGGGGTCAGAGTTGGTGCGCATCACGGTCAACACTCCCGAGGCTGCCCAAGCGGTGCCGCACATTCGCGAACAACTCGATCGCATGGGCGTCGACGTGCCGCTGATCGGCGATTTCCACTACAACGGTCACCGACTGCTGACCGAGTTCCCGGACTGCGCGGCAGCCTTGTCCAAGTACCGGATCAACCCTGGCAACGTCGGCAAGGGCAACAAGCGCGACCGTCAGTTCGCGCAGATGATCGAAGCCGCCATTCGTCACGACAAGGTCGTCCGCATCGGTGTGAACTGGGGCAGTCTGGATCAGGAACTGCTGGCCACGTTGATGGACGAGAACGCAGGACGCGCTTACCCCTGGGACGCCAAGCAGGTGATGTACCAGGCCCTGGTCCAGTCGGCGCTCGGCTCAGCCGACTTCGCCCGCGAAATCGGCATGAACCCCGACCAGATCATCATCAGTTGCAAGGTCAGCGGCGTGCAGGACCTGGTCTCCGTGTACCGGGCGTTGTCACGGCGCTGCGACTATGCTTTGCACCTCGGGCTTACCGAGGCCGGCATGGGCACCAAGGGCACCGTGGCCTCTGCCACCGCGCTCGCGCTGCTGCTGCAGGATGGCATCGGCGACACGATCCGTGTCAGCCTGACCCCGCAGCCTGGCGAGGCACGGACGCAGGAAGTGGTGGTGGCGCTAGAGATCCTGCAATCGCTGGGCATGCGCAACTTCAATCCCAGCGTGACGGCCTGCCCCGGCTGCGGCCGCACGACCAGCACCACCTTCCAGGTGCTTGCCAAGCAGATCGACGATCACCTGCGCGCGATGATGCCGGTGTGGAAGGAGCGATTCCCAGGAGTGGAGAACCTGAAGATCGCGGTGATGGGCTGCATCGTGAACGGGCCCGGCGAGAGCAAGCACGCCGACATCGGCATCAGTCTGCCAGGCACTGGCGAGGCGCCGGCCGCACCCGTCTTCATCGATGGCGAGAAGGCCATGACCCTCCGGGGTGAAGGCATCGCGCAGGAGTTCCACCGCATCGTCGAGAGCTACATCGAGCGTCGGTTCGGAGCCGTCTCCACCGCGCATTGACGCCGGCCACCACCTGCTGACCCCTGGCCGACCCGGCTGTCCAGGGTCGGCTGACCCTTCATCGATCCAGAGTTCCACGATGCCCGATCCGATCCAGGCCGTCAAAGGCATGAACGACATTCTTCCGCCCGCCTCGGCGCGCTGGGAGTGGTTCGAAGACATCGTCCGCACGCAGATGCGGATGCACGGTTACCAGAACGTCCGCGTGCCCATTGTCGAGCCGACGCCATTGTTCGTCCGGGGTCTCGGTGAGGTCACCGACATCGTCGAGAAGGAGATGTACTCCTTCAAGGACAGCCTCAATGGCGACCCCTTGACCCTGCGGCCTGAAGGCACGGCGGGTGTCGTGCGCGCCGTCATCGAGCACTCGATGCTCTATGACGGTGGAAAGCGGCTGTACTACGCCGGCCCGATGTTCCGTCACGAGAGACCCCAGCGCGGCCGCTATCGCCAGTTCCACCAGGTCGGCGTCGAGGCGCTCGGTTTCGGCGGTCCGGACGTCGATGCCGAGGTGATCCTGATCGCCCGCTCGATCTTCCGCGAACTGGGCCTGAACGACACGACCCTGGAACTGAACAGCCTGGGTCAGCCGGACGAGCGCCGGGCCCATCGCGAAGCGCTGGTGCGGCACCTCGAAGCGCATCTTGAACAGCTCGATGGCGAAGCCCGGCGTCGGCTGCACAGCAATCCGCTGCGCATCCTCGACAGCAAGAACCCGGGCATGCAGGACCTGGTGGAAGCCGCGCCCAAGCTGCTGGAGTTCCTCGGCGAAGCGTCGCTGAAACACTTCGATGGGGTGCGCGCGATGCTGGATGCGGTCGGGCAGCCATACCGCATCAACCCCAGGCTGGTGCGCGGTATGGACTATTACAACCTGACGGTCTTCGAGTGGACCACGGACCGCCTGGGCTCTCAGGGCACCATCTGTGGCGGCGGTCGCTACGACGGGCTGATCGAACTGATCGGGGGCAAGCCGGCCCCCGGGGTTGGCTGGGGCATGGGCATCGAGCGCGTCATCGACCTCGTCGAACAGCAGGGCAGCGCGCCTGCCGCTGCCGCGCCGCAGGCCTACGCCATCGTGCCCGATGCATCCGCCATGGCCCCTGCCACGAGGGTGATCGACCGCTTGCGGGCCTGCGGCATCAGTGTGGTGCTGCATGCCGCTGGCAAGGACGGCCAAGGCAGCATGAAGTCCCAGTTCAAGAAGGCCGACGCGAGCGGGGCCAGCATTGCCTTGGTCTTCGGTCCCGACGAGCTGTCCCGCGGAGTCGTTTCCGTCAAGCGACTGCGCGTGAAGGATGCGCCGCAGGTCGAGCGCCCTCTCGCAGACGTCGCCGCCTGGGCGGCCGACCTGCTCACAGCATAATCAACGGTTTCTCTTCGCCGCGCTTGCCCACCCCATGGCCACATCCCTCGACCTGCAGGAGCAGGAACAACTCGATGCCCTCAAGGCCTTCTGGAAGCAGTACGGCAACCTGATCACCTGGCTGCTGATCCTGGCTCTCGCGGCCTTTGCAGGTTGGAATGGTTGGAACTGGTGGCAACGCGATCAGGCCTACAAGGCAGGGGCGATGTTCGACGAGCTCGACCGTGCTGTCCAGGCGGGCGATGCGGACCGGGCCGGCCGGATCTTTGGCGACTTGAAGGAGCGCTTTCCGCGCACCGCCTTTGCCCAGCAGGGTGGCCTGGCGGCCGCCAAGGTCCAGTTCGAGAAGGCCCAGGCCGATGCGGCCAAGGCCAGCCTCACCTGGGTGGCCACGAGCGCCGGCGAGGACGAGTACCGGACGGTGGCGCGTCTGCGGCTGGCCGGTCTGCTGCTGGAATCGAAGCAATTCGACGAGGCTCTCAAGCAACTCACGGAGGCGACGGCGCCTGGTTTCGAATCGTTGGTGGCCGACCGGCGGGGTGATGTCCTGATGGCGCAGGGCAAGAAGGACGAGGCGCGTGCAGCCTACCAGTCGGCCTGGACCGCGATGGACGACAAGCTCGACTACCGCCGGTTGGTCGAAGCCAAGCTCACCTCGCTGGCGGCTGCTCCCAAGGCTGCCACAGCCTCTGCTGCAGCTTCCGGAGCCAAGCCGTGAGCGAGCGTGTGCGCACAGAGGTGCCCGGGCAGCGTTCGCCGTGGCGGGCGTTCGCCATGGCTGTGGCGCTCGTGGCTGCAGGCTGTTCCTCGACCGATAAGCCGAAGCCCACGCCGCTGGAGAACTTCACGCCAACCATTGCTGGCCGCCAAGTCTGGTCGATGCGGCTCTCGACGGTGAGCTTCCCGCTCGGCGTTGCGGTTCGCAACGGAAAGCTCTTCAGCGCCAGCGACGATGGCACGGTGGTGGCACTGCAGGCCGAGAGTGGTGCTGAGCTGTGGCGCGCCAGTGCCGGTGCTTCCCTTTCGGCGGGTGTCGGCAGCGATGGTCGGTTTGCAAGCGTGGTCACCCGCGACAACGACGTTGTCACGCTGGACGGCGGCAAGGTGCTCTGGCGGCAGCGTGTCCCGGCGAAGGTTGTGACGCCGCCATTGGTCGCTGGCGAGCGTGTCTTCGTGATGAGCGTCGACCGCGTCGTGCATGCCTTCGATGCACTCGACGGCCGCAGGCTGTGGCGTCTTCAAAGGCCAGGGGATGCACTGACTCTTGCGCAGGCCGGGGTGGTGACGGCAGCGGGCAATCTGCTGCTGGTAGGGCAGGGCGCCCGATTGACCGCCGTGGACTCCCTCAAGGGCACCATCGTCTGGGACGTGCCGCTGGCCACGCCTCGAGGCTCCAACGAAGTCGAGCGCCTGTCGGACCTGATCGGGCCGGCCACGCGCACGGGCGACCGCGTGTGCGCACGCTCTTTCCAGGTGGCGATCGGCTGCGCCGACGTGGCCAAGGGCAGCCTGCTGTGGAGTCGCAACGCCGGTGGCCTGAACGCCATCGGTGGCGATGGCGAGCGCTTGTTCGGCGCGGATGGCAGTGACCGCATCACCGCTTGGCGGGCAGCGAGCGGTGATGTGGCCTGGACCAACGAAAAGCTGCTCTATCGCGGCTTGAGCGGCGCCTTGTCTGCCGGCACGGCGGTGGTGTTCGGTGACCAGGAAGGTCAGGTCCACTTCCTGTCGGCGACCGACGGCAAGCTGCAACTGCGGCTACCCACCGACGGTTCGGCCGTGATCGGAACGCCGGTGCTGTCAGGCACGACCATCGTGGTCACCACGCGCAACGGCGGTCTGTACGCGTTCCGCCCGAACTGATCGGGGCGACCGATGAAGCCCGTCATCGCGCTGGTCGGGCGACCGAACGTCGGCAAGTCGACGCTGTTCAATCGCATCACGAAAAGTCGTGACGCGATCGTGGCCGACTTCTCCGGCCTGACACGCGACCGGCACTATGGCGACGCGAAGCTCGGCGGCCTGGACTTCATCGTGGTCGACACCGGTGGCTTCGAGCCCGACAGCGCGTCGGGCATTGTCAAGGAGATGGCTCGCCAGACACGGCAGGCGGTGGCCGAGGCGGACGCGGTCATCTTCGTGGTCGATGTGCGCGGCGGGTTGTCGGCCCAGGACCACGACATCGCCCGCTACCTGCGCACGGCTCAGAAGAAGGTCGTGCTCGCCGCGAACAAGGCCGAAGGCATGATCGACGCGCCGCAGGTGGCCGAGTTCCACGAACTGGGCATTGGTCAGCCTTGGCCGGTGTCGGCAGCTCATGGGCAGGGCATCCGCAGCCTGCTCGAGGCGGCACTGGAGGGCTTCTCGGAACCCGAGGACGACGAAGGCGACGAAGCGACCGCCGACGCACCGATCCGTCTGGCAGTGGCAGGTCGCCCGAACGTCGGCAAGTCGACCCTGATCAACGCATGGCTCGGCGAGGAGCGCCTGGTGGCCTTCGATCAGCCCGGCACGACCCGGGATGCGATCCATGTGCCCTTCGAGCGTGATGGGCGACGCTTCGTACTGATCGACACCGCCGGGCTGCGCCGCAAGGGGCGCGTCTTCGAGGCCATCGAGAAGTTCTCGGTGGTGAAGACCCTGCAGGCCATTGCCGACGCCAACGTGGTGTTGTTGCTGCTGGACGCTACCCAGGGGGTGACCGAGCAGGACGCGCACATTGCCGGCTATATCCTCGAGTCAGGGCGAGCGGTGGTCGTGGCGGTCAACAAGTGGGACGCGACCGACCACTACCAGCGTGAAACTCTGCAACGATCGATCGAAAGTCGCCTGGCATTCCTGAAGTTCGCGCCGGTGCTCAACATCTCTGCCATTCGTCGGCAGGGGCTCGGTGCGGTCTGGAAGGCCATCCTCCAGGCGCATGCCTCAGCCACCTGCAAGATGCCCACGCCGGTACTGACCCGCTTGTTGCAGGATGCGGTGGAGCGGCAGGCCCCACCGAAAGAAGGGCGGTTCCGACCGAAGATGCGCTATGCCCACCAGGGGGGCATGAACCCTCCGCTGGTCGTCATTCATGGCAATTCGCTCGAGCATGTCAAGGAGAGCTACAAGCGCTACCTGGAAGGTCGGTTCCGCGACCACTTCAAGTTGACCGGCACGCCCATGCGGATCGAGATGCGTTCCTCGCACAATCCATTCGACGAGAAGGGCGGCTGAGGTCATTCGCCGTCGTCGTCATCGGCGGCTGGCGCGTGTGATAACGTGAGCGATTCTGGGTTTCATCACGGAGCATATCGTGAGCAATAAAGGTCAACTCCTGCAAGATCCTTTCCTGAATCTGCTCCGCAAGGAGCATGTCCCGGTCTCGATCTACCTCGTCAACGGCATCAAGTTGCAGGGCCACATCGAATCCTTCGATCAGTACGTGGTTCTGCTTCGCAACACCGTGACACAGATGGTCTACAAGCACGCCATCTCGACCGTGGTGCCTGGCCGCGCGGTCAACTTCCACCCCAACGAGACGAACGAACCGACTTGACAGCCGCCATCCGTCGGTCCCTCTATCGTCCGCTTCGCCGATCTTGAGTTCAACTCCATCCTTGAGCACCTCGCAAGAGGGCGGCCCGACGCGTGCCGTGCTGGTCGGCGTCGACGTTGGCCATGGCGTGGCGTTCGACCCGACGCTGGAAGAGCTGGCGTTGCTGGCGCAGTCTGCTGGCGATCTGGCGGTGGGCCGCGTGATCGCCCGACGCAAGGCTCCGGATGCGGCCTTGTTCGTCGGGTCGGGCAAGGCCGACGAAATCAAGTCGCTCGTGGCGGCCACCGACGCCCATGGCGTGATCTTCGACCAGGCCCTGAGCCCGGCACAGCAGCGCAATCTCGAGGTGCACCTCGGCGTCCCGGTGGCCGACCGTACATCGCTGATCCTGGACATCTTCGCGGCGCGCGCCCAGAGCCACGAAGGAAAGCTTCAGGTCGAACTGGCCCGCCTGCAGTACATGGCGACACGGCTGGTCCGACGCTGGTCCCACCTCGAACGCCAGCGTGGTGGCATCGGCAACCGCGGCGGCCCTGGCGAAGCGCAGATCGAACTTGACCGACGGATGATCGGTGATCGGATCAAGTCGGTGAAGACGCGACTCGAAAAGGTCAAGCGACAGCGCGGGACCCAACGCAAGGCCCGAGAGCGGCGCGGCACGTTTCGGGTGTCCCTGGTCGGCTACACCAATGCGGGCAAGTCGACGCTGTTCAACGCGCTGGTCAAGGCCCGTGCCTATGCAGCCGACCAGCTCTTCGCCACGCTCGACACCACGACTCGCGCGTTGTGGCTCGAGCAGGCAGGCTGCTCGGTGTCGCTGTCGGATACGGTCGGGTTCATCCGCGACCTTCCGCACAAGCTGGTCGAAGCCTTCGAGGCGACCTTGCAGGAAGCCGCCGATGCCGACCTGCTGCTGCATGTGATCGACAGCTCAAGCCCCGGTGCGCTCGAGCAACAGGCCGAGGTGGAGCGTGTGCTGGCAGAGATCGGCGCCGAGGACGTGCCGCAGATCATGGTCTGCAACAAGTGCGACCTGCTCGAAGAGACCCGCCGTCCACGTGTGGAGCAGGATGCCATCGAGGTTCACCCCGGCGTCCGACGGCCCCGCGTGTTCGTCAGCGCAAAGACGGGTGCTGGGCTCGACGTTCTGCGACGCCTGATTGCCAGTGCGGCCACAGGCGGCTTGAACTCCGGCTTCGGCGCCTCATCTGAGAGGCTCGTGGCGGCGACACAATCCTCCCCTGATGGCCCCCCGGAGCCGGCGCTTCCGGTTCCTCAATCGGCATGAGAATGACTGAATCGAACGCTTCCGCGGGAACCCACCGCCTTCGAGAACTGGCGTCAGCCACCCGCGCGCTGCTGTCGGGGCTGCTGCCTCATCGAGGCCGCGCTGCAGACGGGCGTGTGCTCAACAATGGCGGGCGGAACGACGGTCCGCCGGACCTCGACGAGTTGTGGCGGGATTTCAATCGCAAACTCAGTGGGCTGTTCGGCAAGAGCGGCGGAAGCCGAAACGACGGTCCTCCTCCCGGGGGCTCGCCGTTCCAGCCTGACATGAAGAGCGCCGGCATCGGCGCCGGTCTGATCGGTGCCGTGGTGACACTCATCTGGCTGGGCAGCGGCTTCTTCATCGTCCAGGAAGGCCATCAGGCGGTGGTCACGTCGTTCGGCAAGTTCAGCCACATCGCGGACGCTGGCTTCCAATGGCGCTTTCCCTATCCCTTCCAGGCGCACGAGACGGTGTCGGTGACGCAGCTTCGTTCGGTCGAGGTCGGTCGGAACTCGATCGTCCAGTCGACCGGCCTTCGTGACTCGTCCATGCTCACGCAGGATGAGAACATCGTCGACATCCGGTTCACCGTGCAGTACCGATTGAACGACGCCCGAGCCTACCTCTTCGAGAACCGCAGCCCTGACGAAGCCGTGGTCCAGGCATGCGAGTCGGCAGTGCGCGAGATCGTCGGCCGCAGCAAGGTCGATTCGGTCCTCTACGAACAGCGAGATGCCATTGCGACCGAACTCATGAAGTCGGTGCAGTCGCAACTGGACCGCCTCAAGTCAGGCATCGTCGTCTCCAACGTGAATGTGCAGAACGTGCTGGTGCCAGACCAGGTCCAGACGGCGTTCAACGATGCGTTCAAGGCGGGGGCTGATCGTGACCGCTTCAAGAACGAAGGCCAGGCCTATGCCAGCGACGTGGTGCCGAAGGCGCGCGGTACGGCGTCGCGCCTCCTCGAGGAAGCCGAGGGCTATCGCAGCCGTGTGATCGCGCAAGCCGATGGTGACGCTCAGCGGTTCCGCTCGGTCCTGGCCGAGTACCAGAAGGCGCCTGGCGTCACTCGCGACCGCATGTACCTCGAGACGATGCAGCAGATCTACTCGAACGTCACCAAGGTGATGGTCGACGCAAGATCAGGCGCCAACCTGTTGAACCTGCCGCTCGACCGGTTGCTGCAGCAAGCCATGCCAGCAGGTACTGCGCCGGGTGTCGCGACCGCGCCGCCAGTGATGCCGGCCGAGACTCCTGCGGCGGCCGGAGGCACCGATATCCGCTCGCGCGACGGTGCGCGTACACGGGACCGCGAAGGTCGTTGAGGCTTACTCCATGAATCGAATCGGACTGTTCGTCGGCGCGGCCCTGGTGGCGCTGATGGTGTTGGCATCGACCTTGTTCGTCGTGGACCAGCGTCAGGTGGCCGTGATCTACGCGCTGGGTGAGATCAAGGAAGTCGTCAATGAACCGGGATTGAAATTCAAGCTGCCGCCGCCTTTCCAGAATGTCGTCTTCCTGGACAAGCGGGTCCAGACCCTCGACAGCCCGGAAACACGCCCGATCTTCACGGCTGAGAAGAAGAGCCTGGTGATCGACTGGCTGGTCAAGTGGCGGATCGTCGAGCCGCGGCAGTTCATCCGCAACAATGGCGTCGATCTGCGAACGCTGGAAAGCCGCCTGAGTCCCGTGGTGCAGGCGGCGTTCAACGAAGAGGTGACGAAGCGCGACGTGCGCGGGGTCCTTTCCAGCGAACGCGAGAAGGTGATGCAGGACGTTCGCACCAGGCTGGCCGATGAAGCCAAGGCCTTCGGGATCGAGATCGTCGATGTGCGGATCAAGCGCGTCGACTTCGTGGCCGACATCACCGACAGCGTCTACCGGCGAATGGAATCCGAACGCAAGCAGGTAGCGAACGAGCTGCGCTCGCAAGGGGCTGCCGAGGCCGAGAAGATCCGGGCCGACGCCGACCGTCAGCGCGAGGTGATCATTGCCGAGGCGTATCGGGATGCCCAGAAGATCAAGGGCGATGGTGACTCGAAGGCTTCGGCCCTGTACGCGGAGGCCTTTGGCCGTGACCCGCAGTTTGCCCACTTTTACCGCAGCCTCGAGGCCTACCGGTCGGCCTTCCGCAGCAAGTCAGACATCATGGTGATCGACCAGGGCAACGAGTTCTTCCGTGAGATGCGCGGGCAATCCGCCCCTGCGGGTGCACCTGCACGACGTTGAGCTGAACGGCGGACCGACGTGGCCGACCTGCTCCTGGGGGCATTGGCACTCATGCTGGTCCTGGAAGGCCTGCTGCCCTTCATCAGCCCCGGGGCTTGGCGCGAGATCTTCGAACGTGCCACTCGCATGAGTGATGGGCAGATCCGCTTCATCGGCCTGAGCAGTGTGCTGGCGGGTCTCTTGTTGCTGAGCTTGTGGCGGTGAGTCGCGGCGTTCGCGCGGAGGTGCGGCCGGCATCGGCCTCTACAATGCCCGTTTTACGTTGCCGGTGATTTTCATGTTGTCTGCGTGGCTGCTGCCTGAGCATGTCGCCGATGTCCTGCCAGCGCAGGCGGCCCTGATCGAGAAGCTGCGCAGGACCCTCCTGGACAAGGCGCGGACCTACGGTTTCGAACTCGTGATCCCGCCGTTGCTGGAGCACCTCGAGTCGCTGCTTTCCGGGACCGGTCGTGAGCTTGACCTTCGCACGTTCAAGCTGGTCGACCAGCTGAGCGGCAGGACGCTGGGGGTCCGTGCCGACACGACGACGCAGGCCGCTCGCATCGACGCCCATCTGCTCAATCGCGATGGTGTCACCCGGCTCTGCTATTGCGGCCCTGTGCTGCACACGCAGCCAGCCGGCCTTTCGGCAACCCGCGAGCCGCTGCAGTTCGGGGCTGAAATCTTCGGCCACATGGGACTCGAAGCTGACCTCGAGGTCATGGAACTGGCGCTCGATTGCCTGTCGGCTTGCGGCTTCCCGAGCCTCGTGATCGATCTGGCAGACGCACGCATTCTGCGGGGCGTGTTGGCTGGTTGCCCAGTGGACGCGCAGCGTCTGCAAGACATTGCATTGGCGCTCGCCGACAAGGACTCGGCCACCCTCGATGACCTGTGTGCGGACCTGCCCGGACCGGCCGCGGACGGCATCCGCGCGCTGCCCGTGTTGTACGGCGGTGCGGAGGTTCTTTCCACCGCACGCGCCCGCTTGCCAGGGCACCCGCTGGTTCTTTGCGCGCTCGAACAACTGGAGTGGCTGGCTGCGCACCTGCAGTCCAGCTTTCACGGCCTGCGCGTTGGGTTCGACCTCTCCGACATGAGTGGCTACAGCTACTACAGCGGAGCGCGCTTTGCCATTTATGGCGGCCGCTCCAGCGATGCGCTGGCCCGGGGTGGACGCTATGACGAAGTGGGAGCAGTCTTCGGGCGGAACCGACCGGCGGCAGGCTTCAGTCTGGACGTCAAGGCCATCGCGGAATGCGTCGCGACGCCGGCACAGGACGCGGCCATCCGCGCCCCATGGGGCGAACAGCCGGCCTTGCGGGCAGCGGTCCGCCGCTTGCGCGCCCAGGGAAACATCGTCCTGGCGGTGCTTCCCGGTCACGAGGTCGAAGCCCAGGCATTCCACTGTGACCAGGAACTCGTCCAGGTGGGCGACGAATGGGCGCTGCGGGCTGTTGGGTCAGCAACTGGCGCCTGAGAACTTCGAGGACATCCTTTCATGCAAACCGTCATCCGTCCAAGTTCCGGGCGCAATGTGGTCGTCGTCGGCACCCAATGGGGTGATGAGGGCAAGGGCAAGATCGTCGACTGGCTGACCGATCACGCCGAGGGCGTCGTGCGATTCCAGGGCGGCCATAACGCGGGACACACGTTGGTCATCGGTGGCCGCAAGACCGCACTTCAGCTCATACCTTCGGGTGTCATGCGCCCAGGCGTCAAGTGCTACGTCGGCAACGGCGTGGTCGTCGACCCGGCGCACCTGCTCGGCGAAATCCAGCGGCTCGAAGCGCTGGGGCTCGATGTGCGCTCTCGCCTGTTCATCAGCGAGGCCTGTCCCCTGATCCTGCCGATGCACGTGGCCCTGGATGCAGCACGCGAGATTCGCCGCGAAGGCAGTGCCGGTGGCCGCATCGGCACCACTGGCAAGGGCATCGGGCCCGCCTACGAGGACAAGGTCGCACGGCGCGCGCTGCGCATGCAGGATCTCAAGCACCCGCAACGATTCGCCAGCAAACTGGCGGAACTGGTCGACCTTCACAACGCAGAGTTGACGGCCGTGCTGGGTGCCTCGGCGCTGCAGATGCAGCCCATGCTGGATGCGGCCATGGCTGCAGCCGACCAACTGCGGCCGTTGATGGCCGACGTCGGCTACCGCCTGCACAACGCCCACCTGGCCGGAGCGAACCTGCTCTTCGAAGGCGCCCAAGGCACGCTGCTCGACATCGACCACGGGACCTACCCGTATGTGACCTCGAGCAATTGCGTGGCCGGCAATGCGGCCGCGGGCTCGGGCGTGGGTCCGGGAATGCTGCACTACGTGCTCGGCATCACGAAGGCTTACACGACGCGGGTCGGTGGGGGGCCGTTCCCCACCGAACTGCCGATCGACGAGCCTGGCACCGTGGGGCATCTGTTGTCGACCGTCGGTCAGGAGCGCGGGACGGTCACTGGGCGGGCGCGCCGCTGCGGCTGGCTCGACGCGGCGGCCCTGAAACGCTCGATCATCATCAACGGCGTGTCAGGCCTGTGCATCACCAAGCTCGACGTGCTCGACGGCCTGCCGGAGATCCAGGTCTGCGTGGGCTACCGGTTGGGTGACCAGTCGCTCGACATTCTGCCGTTGGACCCCGACGACATTGCCAGCTGCCAGCCAGTCTACGAGACCCTGCCCGGATGGACTGAAACCACCGCGGGACTGACCAACTGGGAGCAGTTGCCGTTGAATGCGCGTCGATACCTGGAGCGCGTACAAGCCCTGATCGGCGCGCCCATCGACATGGTGTCGACCGGGCCGGACCGGGTACACACCATCCTGCTCCGCCACCCCTTCCGCGCCTGACCGCGGCTGCCCCGATTCGACCACGAGGAGACTTCATGCTGACTGACGATGGCAAGCACCTTTATGTGTCCTGGGACGAGTACCACATGCTCACCGAGCGCCTGGCGCTGAAGGTTCACAACTCGGGCTGGGAGTTCGATCAGATCCTGTGCTTGGCGCGTGGCGGAATGCGTCCAGGTGACGTGCTTTCCCGGGTCTTCGACAAGCCGTTGGCCATCATGTCGACCAGCTCGTACCGAGCCGAAGCGGGGACCATCCAGGGGCGACTGGACATGGCGAAGTACATCACCATGCCGAAAGGCGAACTGGCGGGCAGAGTGCTTCTCGTGGACGACCTCGCCGACACCGGCATCACCTTGCGCGCCGTGGTGGACCGGCTGCGTGGCATGCCGTCGATCAGCGAACTGCGTGCTGCTGTAATCTGGGTCAAGGGAGTCTCGGCCTACACGCCGGACTACTATGTCGAAACCTTGCCCACCAGTCCGTGGATCCATCAGCCGTTCGAGGAGTACGACAACCTCCGTCCGGAACGTCTGGCCAAGAAGTTCGTCGTCTGACGCAGGCTGGCACTGGATTCCATGCCGGCCGACCGGCTCGGCAAAGCCTCCGGTCTGACTGTCCGGGTTGTGCAGCCGTCTTGCATGCCTCCTACGGACCGCAGGCCACAACGAAAAAGGCCGACACTTGCGTGTCGGCCTTCAATATATGGTGCCCAGAAGAGGACTCGAACCTCCACGCCGTTAAGCGCTAGTACCTGAAACTAGTGCGTCTACCAATTCCGCCATCTGGGCTTTCAGGAACCGAGGATCATATCATCAAAGAAAAACACATATCAAGCCCCGGCGGTGCTGCCGGTGCAGCGCTGCTCGGAGAAGTCGAAGGGCAGGTAGAAGGACATCGGGACGGTCACGGTTTCGTGGTCCGGGAGGACGGCGAGCCCTCGATCTACCTGGCCCAGCCCGAGATGCGCTCCGTGCTGCATCGCGATCGGGTTCGTGTGCGGATCATCCGCTACGACCGAAAAGGTCGACCGGAAGGCCGGGTGCTCGACATCCTCGAGCGGCGCAAGGCGCCGATCATCGGCCGGCTTCTGCACGAGTCGGGGCAGTGGCTGGTGGCGCCGGAGGACCGTCGGTACGGGCAGGACATCCTGATCCCGAAGAACGCAATCGCCAGCGCCGCGGCGGGCCAGGTGGTCTCCGTCGAATTGACCGAGTCACCCTCGCTGCATTCTCAGCCTGTCGGCCGCGTGCTCGAAGTGCTGGGCGAGATCGACGACCCGGGCATGGAGATCGAGATCGCGGTACGCAAGTACGAAGTGCCGCATCGCTTCTCGCCGGAGACGCTTTCGCAGGCCGCAGCATTGCCCGAGCGATTGCGCCCTGTCGACCGCAAGCAGCGGGTCGACCTCACCGACGTTGCCCTGGTTACGATCGACGGCGAGGACGCGCGCGATTTCGATGACGCGGTGTACTGCGAGCCCTTCAAGCGTGGACGCGGAAAGTCCGCCTTCACCGGTTGGCGCCTGGTCGTGGCCATCGCCGACGTCAGCCACTACGTGAAGCCCGGTGAACCGCTCGACGACGATGCCTACGAGCGAGCGACCTCGGTCTATTTCCCGAGGCGCGTCATTCCGATGCTGCCCGAGAAGCTGTCCAACGGGCTGTGCTCGCTCAATCCCGCCGAAGAGCGTCTCGCGCTGGTGTGCGACATGCTCGTTGGCGAGGACGGGGCCATCGACGCCTACCAGTTCTTCCCCGCGGTGATTCGGTCCCACGCACGGCTGACCTATACCGAGGTGGCCGCCGTGCTGGCCAATACGCGCGGGCCGGAGGCGCAGCGACGAGCCGACCTGCTGCCGCATCTTCTGCATCTGCACGAGGTCTACCGCGCGCTGCTGAAGCAACGTGCCAAGCGGGGTGCCGTGGACTTCGACACCGTCGAGACCCAGATCGTCTGCGACGAACAAGGTCGCATCGAGCGCATCGTGCCGCGAGTCCGTACCGAGGCTCACAAGCTGATCGAGGAGTCCATGCTCGCAGCAAACGTCTGCGCTGCAGACTTCATCGCGACGGCGAAGCATCCTTCGTTGTACCGCGTGCACGAGGGGCCGACGCCCGAGAAGCGCGTCGCCCTGCAGAGCTACCTTCGAGCGCTTGGCCTGGGATTGCACGTCAGCGACGAACCGACGCCTGCGGAGATGCAGGCGATCTCGCAAGCCACGCAGGATCGGCCCGACGCAGCACAGATCCACACCATGCTGCTGCGCTCGATGCAACAGGCCATCTACACGGCGACCAACAGCGGTCACTTCGGGCTGGCCTACGACGCCTACACGCACTTCACGAGCCCGATCCGGCGCTACCCCGATCTGCTCGTTCACCGTGTCATCAAGGCACTGCTCGGTGGCAAGCGCTATCACTTGCTGCCCAGCGAACACACTCGCGCTCCGGAAGTCCGGCGCGGCGGGCGGACGGTCGTGCAGCGCAGCGCGAAGCCCCTGTCCCAGGAGGCCGCTCTGTGGGAAAGCACGGGTGCGCATTGCAGTGCCAACGAACGCCGTGCCGACGAGGCTTCACGCGATGTCGAGGCCTGGCTGAAATGTCGCTACATGCGCGAGCACCTCGGGGAGGAATTCTCCGGTACCGTTAGCGCCGTGGCCAGTTTCGGCCTGTTCGTGACGCTCGATGCGCTCTACGTCGACGGGCTCGTGCACATCACCGAACTCGGTGGCGAATACTACCGGTTCGACGAGGCCCGCCAGGAACTGCGAGGCGAACGAACCGGTGTGCGCTATGCCGTCGGTGCGCGGGTGCGGGTTCAGGTCAGCCGGGTCGACTTGGACGGCCGAAAGATCGACTTCCGCATGATCCGCGAGGGCGACAGCGAGCGCCTGCTGGCCGCCGGACGCCCCGATCGGACCAAGGCAGCCTCGGCGGTCGAGGAACTGGCGAGTGTGCGAGAGGCCGACCGCACGAGCAAGGCGATCGCCCGAGACCGCAAGGCGGCTTCGGCCAAGTCGTCGCGAAAGCCGGGGGCGCGCAAGACCGTACCGCGGCCCCGCACGCGTCGCTAAACGGGTGAGGTCGGCCGGACCTCGCCGGTCATGCGCCGGATCAGGTCGTCGGCCAGCAAGGGCGTCGTCCGGCCTTCCTTGGCACCGAGATCCGCTGCATGGCCGTGCTGCCACGCCGCGCGACATGCAGCGTCCCAGGCCGAGACACCTTGGGACCACAGGCCGGCGGTCCAGCCCGCCAGCACGTCGCCGGTGCCGGCTGTGGCCAGCAGGGCATTGCCCGTGGCGTTCAGTGCGGGCCGTCGGCCGGGTGATGCGATACAGGTGCCCGACCCTTTGAGGACGACCACGCATTGCAGCTTCGAGGCCAGTTCGCTCGCCGCACCCAGGCGATCGGACTGGACATCGCCGGTGGTCGTCTGCAGCAGGCGGGCCGCCTCCAGCGGATGTGGCGTGATCACCGTTCTCAAGCCGCGGTTGGCCCTGGCCATCAGCAGCATCGACCATTGGGAATCCACCGCCATCGCATTCAAAGCATCGGCGTCGAGGATCAGCCGCGCAGCATGGGTCAGCAGAGGGGGCAGGGCGGTGGCCACTCCTTCGCCGCCTCCACAGCCGCAGACTACGGTGGAGGCAGCCAGAACTGCGGGCGTCGACTGCCACCATTGGCGACGGAACATCAGTTCCGGGCGACCGCTGTCGATCAGTGCATGGTCGTCGTCGAGCAGGCTGCAGTAGACCCGGCCCGCGCCGCAGGCCAGCGCCGCCCGAGCCGCGAGAACGGCAGCGCCGACCATGCCGGAGGCCCCGCCAACCACGGCCACGTCGCCGAAGCTGCCCTTGTGGCTCGCGCACAGGCGTGGTTCAAGCGGCGCAAGCGAAGCAGTCAGGTCCGCATCAGGCGCTCCTGCGTCGACATCGAGGTCATCGAACCAGATGTCTCCTGCATGGTCGCGCCCCGTGCCCGTGAACAAGCCGGGCTTGAGGGTCAGCATCGACAAGGTGGCCGTGGCCCGCACCGCCAAGCCGCCCAGTGCCATGCCGGTGTCCGCATTCAAGGCCGAGGGAAGATCGGCGCTGATCACCGGCACCGGCGATGCATTCAACCCACGGATCGCTTGGGCCAGCATCCCTTCGGCTGCACGGCCGGCTCCCAAGCCGAGCAAGGCATCGATGTGGAGGTCGGGAGCGGACGAAGCGTCGAGCGACGTGGAGATCGCCACCCCCAGCGCCTGGGCCACAGACAGCGCGTGCGCTGCGTCCGGAGGCAATCGCTCGGGGCTCCCGACGAACACCACGTCGACAGCACGGCCCATCCGTACGAGCAGTGCCGCTGCAACGAAACCATCCCCACCGTTGTTGCCCGGACCTGCGTGCACCCGCACCTTGTGAGCGTGCGGTTGCAGGGCCACAGCCAGACGCGCCAGCGACAAGCCCGCCCTCTGCATCAACGGCGGCGGCGGCGATGCGGAAAGCGCTGCGGCCTCCGCGCGGCGCGATGCCGACACGCCGTGAAGCGGCCAGGCGCCCGACCCTGAGATGATGTGCCGCAACGCCATGGCCTCATTGTGCGCGCTGGGCCGCAGGGGGGGCCGGGTCAGCGACGCAGCCGTGTCACTCCGAGTCGGGCGAGGTCGATCGCCGGCGTCCGGGCGGCCATCAGATCGGCCACCACGCGGGCAGAGCCGCACGACAGGGCCCAACCGCTGGAACCATGGCCGAGGTTCAGCCAGATCCCCTCGAGGCCGCTGCGACCGAGCAGGGGCGGTCCATCGGGCAGCATCGGGCGCGCACCTTTCCACGGCTGGGCCTGGCCTGCCACCGCGGCCCCGGGGAACCAGTCATCGAGCACGCTGTAGAGCGTGGCCAGCGCGGCAGCATTCATATCGCCCAGGGCGCCCCCGAGTTCGGCGCTGCCGGCCACGCGCACCCGCTGGCCCAGGCGGGAGATGGCCACCTTGAAGCGCTCGTCCATCAGGGCGCTGCGTGGACCGATGTCGGGATAGCCGTCGACATGGCGCAGAGGTGCCGTGATGGAGTATCCGTACACCGCGGTCAATGGCAGCACCAGGCCCAGTGGCCGTGCCAGCTGCGACGACTCGATGCCGGCGCACAGAAGGATGGCGTCGAAGGGCTCGTCGCCCTGGTCGGTCCTGACGGCGGGTCGAGGTCCGGGCGTGAGTTGCAGTGCGGCCGTGTCGAAACGAAAAGTCGCGCCCATGCGCTGGGCCTGCCCCTTCAACAGCTGCGCGAACTGTCTGCAATTGCCGACGCCGTCCTGCGGCAAGTGGATGGCAGCTCGCAGCGGCGTCTCCGGATTGAGGCCTGGCTCGAGTTGGCGGCAGCGCGCGTCGTCGATCAATTCGAACTTCACGCCCAGGTCGGCAAGGAGGCGCAGACCGGCCCGCGCCTGGTTGAGCTCGGCGTCACCGCGCAAAAGGACCGTGTAGCCCGCCTGCCTCTCGTACTCGAGTCCGAGGGTCGTGGTGAGCTCGTGGAGCCGTTCGCGGCTGTAGTTGGCCAGGTGCCACATGGCCGTTCGATTCAGCGCGAAGGTTTCAGGTTTGCACGCGCGCCACCACCGCCACAGCCAGGGCGCCTGCACGACAAGCGCCGCCGCCTTGACCCGCACCGCAGAGTGTTGGGCCGGCAACTGCCGCAGCACCTTCCAGAGCATTCCCGGGCTCGACCACGGGGTGACGTAGCCCGGCGCGACGACGCCGGCATTGGCAAAGCTGGCTTCCGAAGCGACACTGTCCCGGCGCTCGAAAACGGTGACCTCGTGGCCGTCGCAAGCCAGCTCGTAGGCGCTGGTGACGCCGACGATCCCCGCGCCGATGATTGCGATGCGCAAGGCTCAAGCTCCAGCAGCGGCCAGCACCCGCTCGATCGTGAGAGAAACATCCAGCACCGTTTCGTCGTGCATCGCAGATGCCCAGACCATCAGGCCGACAGGCAACTCTCCTGGTGCCTGGCACGGCAGCGACAGGCCACAGCCATCGAGGAAGTTCACCGGCGAGGTGTTGCGCAGCAACCTGGCATTGACGGCAAAGAAGGCCTCATCGTCGCGTAGCAGTGGTGCCAGGGGTGGTGCGGTGAGCGGCACCGTGGGAGACAGTGCCGCGTCGAAGCCCCGCAGCGCTGTCGAAACGCGAGCGATCCACTCGCTGCGGGAGCGTAGCAAATCGAGGTAGTCCGCCGCCGACATCTGCTGGCCGCGTCGAATGCGCAGTGCCACTCTGGGGTCGTAGTCGTCGCCGCGCTCGGCCAGCCTTCCGCGATGCCAGGCCCACGATTCGGCGGCCGAGAA
>Ga0075163_10000800_pt1 | contig 41821 bp, 38 predicted proteins | sample JI1023141ADNA_FD_71478 | JGI IMG/M metagenome (GOLD analysis project Ga0075163, IMG submission 71478) | Wastewater effluent complex algal communities from Wisconsin, to seasonally profile nutrient transformation and Carbon sequestration -... | ecosystem: Engineered > WWTP > Effluent > Algae...
ACATATTACTGGCGTGTAAAAGCAAACAATGGAGGACACGAAAGCGCTTATTCAAACTATCGTTCGTTTACCACCAAAGCTGCTCCTCAATTAATTTATCCGGCTAATCTTGATACTGGAATTGTACTTACTCCTATGTGCAAATGGACGTCAGTTCCGGGGGCTACCAGTTATTTATTGCAGGTTTGCAGCAATACTAGTTTTAGTGCCGGTGCAATGGTATTTTTTCAAAGCGGTATTACCGATACCAGTTTCCAAGCAAGTGGTTTGCAACCTAACACAACTTATTATTGGCGTGTAAGAGGTAACCAAGGCGCTGTTCAAGGACTTTCTTCACAAGTTAATTCCTTTACAACAGGAATAAGTGTAGGCCTAGCGCAATTAGATTCAAAGCAAAACTCTCTTAAAATAAGCAATTTATTTCCGAATCCAGCCCAAAATGAAATTACACTTGTATTGGATGTAACGAATGCAGGAATGGCGCAGTTGAATATATTTGATGAAACAGGTAAAAATGTCTTAACGCAATCTATACCGGTTGAAAAACAAAAGAAAAATTACACTATTCCATTAAAGAATCTTGCAGCAGGAATCTATTCATTGCATATTTCTTATAAAAATGAACAACAATCCCGCTTTTTAGAAATTCATTAAAAAATATCTTAAGTATTGTTAGTATGAATAATTTTTCGCCTGAATCAAAAGTTTGGATATATCAATCGAACCGCGCATTTACAGAAGCTGAAAACAAATTGATTCTTGAAAAAGCAACCTCCTTTATTTCAGAATGGACCGCACATGGCAAATTACTGAAAGCAAGTATAAATAGCTATTACAATCGATTTTTGGTATTAATGGTTGATGAAACTCAGGCAGATGCAAGCGGATGTGGTATTGATAAATCAGTTCGCTTTTTTCAGCAAGTCGAAAATGAATTTCAGCTAAATTTAATGAATCGATTGTTGGTTACTTATAAAGTAAATTCAGACGTTTTAACTTGTCAACTTTCTGAGTTTGAGAAAAAAATTGAACAAGGAGAAGTGCATCATGACACAATTGTGTTTAATAATCTGGTTGGCACTAAAGCAGAGTTCGATAATAATTGGGAAATACCCTTAAAAAAGAGCTGGCACTCAAAACTTTTGGTTTAATTTTAGAATTAACCAAGCAGGATCTTATGAGCGTGTTGAATTTAGTAGCTTGAATTTTATTTAACTGAACTATATTTTTTCGTCTATAGTTTGAAAGGGCCAGGCTTTTCTACTTTTTGCGAAGAGTAAAAACAATACAATTCCCGAAACAATTACACCCAGAGCACCAAAAATATATATCCATTCGCTCGAGAAAAAAATAAACATCCAAACTGCAATTCCTACTATAGCCGGCAAAGGAAAAAGCCACATTTTAAATGGCATTTCAATTTTCCTTCTTCGCAGCAAAATAACACCTACTGATTGACTCACAAATTGTATGAGTATGCGCATTACTATAATTGCTGTGATTACTTCTTTGAGTTTAAATAACAAACTAAACACAAATGCAACTCCGCCTAATATCAGCAATGAAACATGTGGAAAATTTTTGGTAGGATGAACTTTTGCAAAGAGTTTAAAGTAATTTCCATCTACTGCTGCTGCATATGGAACTCTTGAATAACCTAGCATTACAGCAAATAAGGAGGCAAGCGCAATCCATAAAATCAATACGGTTGCAAATTTTGCAGTGGCAGGACCATATAACTTTTCAAAAAATGAACTTACTATAAATGGAGAATCTTTGGCTTCTTGCCAAGGTAATACGCCCAACACAGAAATTTGCATGAGTAAATAAAGCAGGGCAATTCCGGCAACTGAAATAAAAATACTTCGGGGAATATTTTTTTCAGGTGATTTTATTTCAGCACCTAAATGACACACATTGTAGTATCCTAAATAACTATACACAGTTTTAATACTTGCTTGTCCTAAACCGGCGAAAAACAAAGAAGAACCAATATCATAACCGCTACTAAAATCAAATGCCTGAGTTGCATTAAAATTACTTAATCCGCTAAAAATCAACCAAGCAAATGTTAGCAACAAACCACTCCACAATAAAACCGAAATTTTGCCAACCGTAGTTATATTGCGGTAAAGCATAAAAGTTATTACAACAACCAACGCACCCGAAACTGCCTTTTGTTGCCATACATCCAAAGGTATGAGGTAAGAGAAATATTGTGAAAAACCAATTGCACCACTTGCTATTACTAAGGGAGCCTGTATACTTGTCTGCCAGATATAGAGAAATGAAAATAAATTTCCCCACTTTTTTTCACCAAATATTTTTTTTAAAAACTGATAACTTCCACCAGCCTCGGGCCATTTGGCTCCTAACTCGGCCCAAACAAATCCATCAGCAAACGACAACAATGCTCCCAAACACCAAGCAAGTAAACACATAGGCCCGTTCATAGCACCAATAATAAATGGCATGGTAACAAAAGGACCAATTCCAACCATGTCAATCATGTTGATGGCAGTGGCTTCGGTGAGTCCAAGCGAGCGTTTAAGTTGTGTCGACATAGCTGATTCTTTATGCAAATAACATAAATAAGTTTAAGATTCGAAGTAATTCATTAACTCTTTACAAGCTAGTTATTCTGTGATTAAATCAAAACAAGAACTCGAAGTTTGTTTCTTTTCTATTACCACTTACGCTAGCAGTCTTATATCCTACTACCGAAACTAGTTATTAAAAAAATACTACTGTTTATTTTTCCAAAGTTGCACATTTGAAGGATCAATCTTAAAATGCTGGAACACCAATTCAACTGCACTTGATCGAACTACCAACAACAATTTTTCAATTGCATATTGATTTGCCAATACTTGCATTAATAAAGTATAGAATCCTTCATTACGTAATTCAAGTGGTCCGATTTCGTCGATAATAAAAAGTTCCTGCGGGTTTCTCAATACATTTTCACATTGAGCTATTGCCCAATCAAAAGCCGCTTTCGAAAAACTATACCTTCCAATATGCAAACAATTTTGCTCAGTTGGTTCAGCTTCCATTAATCTACTTTCACCACTTGTTATTGAGTAAAAAAACCGTTGATTATTGATGACAGGAGTAAGAATACCACTACAATTTGAATGCGTTTGAACATACTGAAATAACGAAGTTGTTTTACCTGTTTGAATTGCTTGGCTAAGCAGATGTATTTGCATTTTTTTCATGTAGCATTACAAAAAAAGTATAGCGAACAAATTTGAATATTCTTTTAAAGCCCCTCAAATGAGAGGTATTGAGCCAGCACTGCGTAGTTATGTATTTAATTTCGGGAAGTAGTTTTAACAGTACATTCACTTCAAGTGAAAACTTACTTCGTTGCTTTGCTAACCACTTTTGAAATAAAATAAATATTATCGGAGAGAGAAAAAAGTACCAGATTAAAATAAAGAGGCTAGCTCGTACTATTAATTTTAGTGCTTTGCTATGAATCATTGCACTTAAAGTGCCTTCACTATATATATCAAAAGCAAGCCAAAATAGGAGTATTCCAACTATCCAATACTTAAAACGATTTTTGCGTTTATGACCGGCAGTGTACAACAATTCGGTTTCTAAATTATCCGGAACAATTATCTGCTGATGTTCAAATTCCTTTGCGGATGACGCTACTGTTTTAGGCAATCGAACTGCAATACTACCCACAACAATTCCAACTAAAAAATGAAGCATCAAATAAAACAACACCAAGTAATTGGTATACTCAACTGTTCCAAAACCAAATTGCTTTGCAATACTATTTAAAAATTCGTCCATAGCCGACCAAAAATCTACACCAAACAACAAGGTTAGTATAATCAATTTTTGAAATGCCGATTGCATCAATGCCGCAATTGCTACTATAAAACAAGAAAGTGCAAAAGGAGTTCCGAGCAAAAAAATAAATTCACAAAAAGCTCCTTGCAACAACACCGCAACATACGCACTTACGGGAGTATGAGGACTAATCATAGCTTTGATTAATAAAACCAACAAAGTAGCCTTAATAATTTGACCTTTTGTATAGCCTTGCAACGCGATACAAACTATACACAACACTGCAATTGACGACAAAATCAATCCTGTAAAGGGCAAATGAAAAGCATGCAATATACCTCCCAAGAATGCTTCGCTAAATGCCCACAGAGCCGTCAAACGCATTACAATCGTTGCTTTCCCATCATTCATAATCGCCAATAGATTTTTCTATTATCAAGGTGTCACCTACAGATATTTTGCCCTCGGACAAGGCAAGTAAATTTTGACCAAAAAGTACTTTGTTATTTTTACTTCTATAAGTACTCAATGTTTTTAAAGGTTCTTTAGATTTTACAGCCAAGTCTTGATCTATAGTAGTGATGGGACATCTGCCGCATGGTTTTACACCTGAAAATTGCACATCACCAATTCGAAACTTTGACCATGTATCCTCACAATTTGCTTCACCACCTTTAAATACAAAATTAGGTCGAAAGCGGTTCATCGGTATTTGTACTTCCAAGCGTTGGTTTAGTGCATTGAGCGATGCTTCACCAATAATTAAAAAAGGATATCCATCCGCAAAATTTACGATTTCATTATTGTGCGCATAAGTTTTATCAACGTATCGATTGGTGCTATCAGGCATATATACCAGCTTGCACGAAGTTTTTAAAAAATCGCTCAACCATTTATCGGCAGCCTCTGACCAATGAAGGGCTGTGCAAACATCTTCCCACACACGCACTTGCAAGGCAGTACCATCCTGAATTGACAAGGGAACTCGTATATGCACTTCCGGTGCATGCTTTTGAAATAATACAAAATCATTTTCCTCCAAACGTGTTCCTATTAAAGCCATCAAAGGAAATTCACGTTGTGTAAGAAAATTATTATTGCTGTCTACGATCAACCAGCGTCTATCGTACTGCAGGCCCCGCCTACCTGCTATTGCGGTGGTAAGCGAAATCCCACCCAATGATTTTACAGGATATATAATTAGCTGAGTAAGGATAAGTTCTTCCATTTCTTTTCAAAATTAGCAAACCTTGTTTAGATAGCTGTATAAAAAATTTAACTTTACCTGAAATAAATAGCATGATTGAATTTATTCTTAATTCCCGAACAATTGCAACAGATGAGCCTGCAGGTAGCGTAATGCTTGACTTTGTGCGCTACCACAGTCATTTAAAAGGCACCAAAATTGGCTGCCGTGAAGGCGATTGTGGCGCTTGTACGGTGCTAGTTGGCGAACTAAAAAACGGTGAAATGCATTACCAATCGATGACATCTTGCTTGATGCCATTGGGTAACGCTGCCGGAAAGCACATTGTAACTGTTGAAGGTATTAATGGTCCAGCGCTTAATCCTGTACAACAGGCAATTGTTGATACGGGTGGAACGCAATGTGGATTTTGTACTGTTGGTTTTGTAATGTCGCTTATCGGCTTTTGTATGAGCAGTAAAAATCCCGATTATACTCAGGCTTTGGCTTCAATTGATGGAAATATATGTCGTTGCACCGGATACAAATCGCTTGAAAGAGCTGCTGCGTTAATTGTAGATAAAGTAAAAGAACGCGACGAAAAAAATATCATTCATTGGTTGGTGCAACAACAGTATTTACCCGAATATTTTTCTGGAATTAAAGCAAGATTGCAAGCTTTAGCTCCTTCAGTTAATGTGGTAACTAACTACGTAAAAGTTGGAGGAGGAACCGATGTATATGTACAAAAACACGCAGCGATGGTGCACGAATCTATAGATTTTGTGCTCAACAAACCAGAAATGAAAGGTATTAGACAAAACGGAAACTTAATTGAAATTGGTGCTTCAGTAACAGTTGAAGAATTGCGAAACAATGCACTCATTTGTGCTCTATTTCCCAATTTATACCAGCAATTGAAATTAATTTCTTCCACACCAATTCGCAACATGGCTACCTTGGCGGGAAACTTTGTGAATGCTTCTCCAATTGGCGATATGAGCATTTTATTTCTTGCTTTAAATGCTAAAATTGTTCTTGAAAAAGACACTCAAAAAAGAAGCATTTACTTAAAGGATTTTTACAAGGCTTATAAGACTTTAGATAAGTTACCCGATGAAAATTTAGTACAAATAGTGTTTGAAATCCCCACCCAATCTGCAGTTTTAAATTTTGAAAAAGTGAGCAAACGCAAGCATCTTGATATTGCAAGTGTTAATTCGGCTTTACTTATTTCAACAGAAAATTCTGTTATTAAAACAGCTTCATTAAGTATGGGCGGAGTTTTTGCCTATCCTAAATTGTTAGCTGAAACAGCTAATTTCCTAGTCGGAAAATCACTCAATGAACAAGTACTAAAAGATGCGGCAAAAATTCTTCAGTCTGAAATACTTCCCATTAGTGATGCCAGAGGAACAACTGAATATAAACGACTTCTGGCGCGTCAATTATTTTTTGCACACTTTATCGAATTATTTCCAAGCACAATCGGCCCTGCGGGTTTACTAGAAAAAATGAGCGTTTAGCTTATTTTTAATGATTGAATTTTTTTAGAAAAGGAAATTTGTTGCGTAGCTTTTCAGCATCGGTAAGTAGCATAAAAAGTAGAAATAAATAAGGTAAAGCCGGAATTTTATAACGCACAATTGCTCCCATTACCGGAGTGGTTAATCCAATGATTGAAAATAGTATCAACACAAAGGAAAAACAAAATATAAAAATTGCTTGTTCCTCCTTTTTGGGAACTTTAAAAAATAAAAACATCAAGAGCATAAAAAAACAAATCCATAAATTTTCAAGTGCCGCAAACAGTGAGAGATAATTGGCTGCTTCAAAAACAAAAGGTCGAAAAAGCACATTGCTAAGCGCAACCGGCAAACTCATCACTACACTCCAAACGTTAGGCTCAATGCTAGGAACGTAAATTCTACTTCCTGAACTATCGAGATGCATCAGCAAACGATAAGAACTGTTTTGCTGATTTTTTTGAATAAAAGTATCGGTTAATTCTTCCTTCGTCCAACGATAAAATTTTACACCATCTGCCAATCGCCAATTTACAGAGTCGTTTGACAAAAGCACCTTTGCTCTATCTTTCTCTTCCACATAAAATGTATCCTTGTAATTGTTTTGTTCTTCAAAATAAAAACCTCCTTTTGCTAAATTCACAAAGTCCTTTTGCTTTTGAGCCAGCATGTAAAATGGATTGCTCTCCTCCTTCGTAAAAGATACTGCAAAAGCCAGCATGAATACAGCTATTACAGCAATGGCAGCTTTTAAATAGATAGAACTTTGAGGCTTACGCGCATGCCACCATACGATACAAAAACCCGGAATCAATGAAATAAGAATATGTACTTTAATCAGAACCATTAATCCAATAAACAGTAAGAAATACAAGCTAATTTGAAGTTTGTTATCCTCCTTCAACAACTTAAAAAAATAATAAATCAAATAGCCGGAAGCGAATAAAATTAATCCTTCTTTTAACACACCCGATCCCCAAAACAAAACAGACGGTACTAAAAAAATAGCTATTGCCAACGAAGCCAAACGTTGTTTAAAAAATGGCATAAAAGCTTTAAATAACGCTACCAATCCACACAAGGATAAAAAACACATAAAAATCATGTGTACCACATAGCGTCCGAAAGCAAAGGGAAATACCAGTGCGTTAAAACGTATAACGGAACGGCTATCGTTATAAAACGTATAACTATCGGCCAAATACCAATTGTTCATTTTTTGATAATAAGGATATAAATCCAAGGCATCCGAATTTATTCCAAAGGTCATCCTTAAATAATCTAACGGATGGCTCCATAATGCAGCATAAATTACTTTGGCATCATCGTAATATTTAAAGGCATCGGCAGCACTTCTCGTAGTATAAAAATGGCTGTAAATTTCAATCAACACTACACCGAATAGTACTTTAATAGCAAATACCAAAACAAGGTACTTTCTTGAAAAACCGTCAATTTCAAAAAAAGAAAACCGATAAAAAAGGTAGATGAAAAACAGAAAGTAAACGAAAGAAAGTAGTATTGAAACTAACATATAGTATAAGAACCAGCTTGTTCTTGAGGCAAATATAAAAAATACCAAGCTAGCAGCTTAAAATAAAGCCCTTGTAGTTAAAATAATTAATTAGAAAATGCGCAGAGATAGTGTTAATTTCGCGTACAATTTTCAAAAAAAGACATGGGAAAAACTGTAGCTGAAAAAGAGGTAACTACTGAAACAGCAGCAAAATTAGGATTACTAGCAGAGGAATTTGATAAAATAAAGAGCATTTTGGGACGAACACCCAATTTTACAGAGCTCAGTATTTTTAGTGTAATGTGGAGTGAGCATTGCAGTTACAAAAATTCAATTACCTGGTTAAAAACTTTGCCTAAAAAAGGTTCGCGCATACTGGCAGAAGCCGGCGAAGAAAATGCAGGTTTGGTGGATATTGGAGATGGATTAGCATGTGCTTTTAAAATTGAATCACACAATCATCCTTCAGCTTTAGAGCCCTATCAAGGAGCTGCCACCGGCGTTGGAGGGATTAATCGGGATATTTTTACCATGGGAGCGCGTCCTATTGCTCAATTAAACTCCTTGCGTTTTGGCGACCTCAACCTTGCACGTACACAATGGCTCATGAAAGGCGTTGTAAAAGGAATTGGTGATTATGGAAATGCCTTTGGAATTCCAACTGTGGGTGGTGAAGTGTTTTTTGACGAGTGTTACAATGTAAATCCACTGGTAAATGCTATGAGTGCAGGTATCGTAAAAGTGGGCGAAACTATTTCGGCTATCTCAAAAGGGGTTGGAAACCCTGTTTTTATTGTAGGTTCAGCTACAGGTAAGGATGGAATTCATGGTGCCACTTTTGCCTCTGCCGACATTACCGAGGACTCGGCCAACGATTTACCGGCTGTTCAAGTTGGAGATCCATTTCAAGAAAAATTATTGTTGGAAGCAACTTTAGAAGTTATTAAAACCGGCGCTGTTGTAGGTATGCAGGATATGGGTGCTGCAGGAATTATTTGCAGTACCAGTGAAATGAGCGCAAAAGGCGAGCATGGAATGAAAATTTATTTGGATAAAGTTCCAACTCGTCAAAAAGACATGCAGCCTTTTGAAATACTATTATCTGAATCGCAGGAGCGCATGTTGATAGTGGTTGAAAAAGGTAAAGAAGATGTTGTAAATGCAGTATTCGAGAAATGGGATTTAAATTGTGAAGAAATAGGAATTGTCACTGCTAACAAGCGCCTCGAATTTTACATGAAGGGCGAACTAGTAGCCGATGTTCCGGCGCGTGATTTAGTTTTAGGTGGAGGCGCTCCTGTTTATAAGCGTGAGTTTAAGGAACCTGCATCCTTTGCTGCTTCTAAAAATTTTACAATTGAGTCAGTTGCCGAACCCAAAGATTATGTGGAAGTTGCGAAACACTTGTTATCGCATCCAAACATTGCTTCCAAAAAGTGGGTAATACAACAGTACGATTCAATGGTTGGTACAGCCAATATGAGTACCAATTATCCAAGTGATGCTGCACTTGTAAATATAAAAGGAACCGACAAAGCCTTGGCCTTAACTGTTGATTGTAATTCACGCTATGTAAATGCTGATCCTGAAACAGGTTGTGCCATTGCGGTTGCCGAAGCTGCTCGAAATATTGTGTGTTCGGGAGGTGTGCCTGTTGCGGTGACCAATTGTTTAAATTTTGGAAATCCTTACAATCCCGAAGTGTATTGGCAATTTGTTGGAGCCATCAAAGGAATGGGCAAAGCATGCGTAAAATTTGATACTCCGGTAACCGGAGGAAATGTTAGTTTTTACAATCAATCGGTGAAGGGTGATGTAACTGAACCGGTTTTCCCTACTCCAACTATTGGAATGTTGGGAATACTTGATAATAAAGAATTTGCTACCAGTCTTGCTTTTCGAGAAGCAGGTAATCGAATTTATTTAATTGGTGAATCACAAAACGATATAAGCAGTTCAGAATACTTGTATTCGTACCACGGTGTAAAATTAAGTCCTGCTCCTTATTTTGATTTGGAAAAAGAATATCAGGTGCAACGTGCAATTCGAAAATTAATACAAAAAGGCTTAGTACAATCAGCGCACGATTGTGCCGATGGTGGCTTGTTTATTACCTTGCTCGAAAGTGCCATGGTAAATAATTTAGGTTTTGATATTTCAACGGATGAAGATTTTAGAAAGGATGCCTTTTTGTTTGGCGAAGCACAAGGCCGTGTTGTAGTAAGTGTGAAAGATAGCGATGAAGATGCTTTTATTGATTTTATGAGCATTACTTCAGTTGAATTTACTTATATAGGTGACGTAGCCGAAACGGATATAGTAATTGACGATGAGGTATTTTTTAGTGTTGCAGAAGCAAAAGAAATTTACGACACGGTGTTGGAAAAAAAGTTAGAGCAGGTTGAGTAAGAGCTTAATCAAGCAATAAACTTTCCTATTGAATTTTTAATTGCTACAAAAGCGTTCAATTTATTTCATAGTGCACATTTTGAAACCGCCCATTAGTAATATGTACTGTATCATTCACACTTAGTTCAACCAGCGAACACTTGAATTTTCCGCTCACAAAGTTGTTTATAGTATCTAATGCCGTAAAAATTAAATAGCCCGAATAACCATCATAATTTAAAGTAACACCATTATTTTGCTTTATCATTAAAGCACTTGCCTTGTCAAAAAAAATTGTGTCGTTTAAATTAATTTTTTTATGAATAGTTGAATCAATAAAACTCAGGGTAACAGAAGTAGTATCTGTTAAATCAATTCCATTAATACCCATAAATTTACTATTGTTTAGGGAGTCGATATAATACATAGCAATTGAAGAATCGGTTTCAAATAAAATTCCATCAATTAAACACGAAAATTTTTTTTGAGTACTTGTAACTGGATTATCAGCTATAGCTGATTCCATTGGCTCAGTTTTATCTTTTTTGCACGAATTACTTACAATTGAAAGCAACAGTAGAAAATACAAATAATGTTTCATCGTTGAAATAAGTTAATTTAAAATAATTGAATTAAAAAATGCATTTCTTTGAGCAGTTAACTCGGTTTCTTTTCGCTTAAGACCCATGAGCAAATATTTATAAATATCATTTTCTTTACAATATATTTTTGCAAATAAAATCATTTCCGTGTCATTGCCTTCAAAAAAAGAAATACCTAATTCCATACATTTTATAATTGTATCAGCAAGTTCCCACCTTCGCTAGCATCTTGCGAGTGTGAGCTATTGCCAAGCCTCTGGCTTGAGTAGCTATAATTCATCTATTTATATTGGACTCAGTGAGATTAAAGCTGTTGCTTTCTCGCCTTAAAATATTGTGAATTTGGTTAAGCATAAATACATAAACATAAATTTTTAATCCCTCTTTAAATTGACAATATTTTAAGTTTTCAATAAGTCTATCAGCATATTTTTCCCTAGTAAAGATATCAATCCAACCGACAACGGTAAGCATAACAAAGTAAATCTCACCTCCAAATGCTTCTCGGTTTTTAGACATCAATCAAATTTAATAAGAAAGTTTAATTGCAGCAGGATGCCTTAAAAATAATGCTCTCACAAGAAGCGAGCGAGTGCTAAGATATTTCAGTGTTGTAAATGGGTTCGAAATTTTACTGATTAAAACACACGAATCTGAAGATTCGCGCGAGTAGCGCAATAAACTTTCCTATTGGATTAAGCAAAAAAAATCCTTCCACTCGCTAGAATGGAAGGATTTCTTTTGTAATAACTGAGGTTTACCACCAACCATTCACATTGTATTCAATGCTATCAGGTTGTCCATTTCCATAAGCTACACCTACATCGCGATATGCTCTTATCATTTCGCTGGTTTGCTCTTGTTCTTTCATTTTAAATGCCCATTCGCGTTTATCAATTTCGGTTACCTTTTTTGCAATGGTAGTTGATAAACCTTGTGCTTCTTTGTAGCACGATGCCTGTGGCTCAATAGAAGCAAGCAATGCTCCTGCTTGATTTGCTGCATCAATGTTTTGATTCGCATTCCACAAATTTTTCGCTTCAGCAAATTTAATTTTGCAATCGCGTTCAATTTTTTGCTTGTAAATAGGTTCTATAGCTACCAAGCATTTTTCGAAACACTCCTTGCACACGTCCGGCACAGCAGTTAATTTGTAAATTGCTTCCTCCTGTTTATTTTGAGTTGCCAATGATTTAGCTTCCTGAATAATCATGTCGCATTTGGTATTGTAATACGCCATAATTTTTTTCTTACCTTCTTCAACAAAGGCTTGTACACCCGGATCGGATGGCTTAATCATTTTTATTCCTTCAATGTACGCTTTGGTTTCGTTGGTACCAACACCTTTTACGGTAATCGATTTGCTGGCAAACTTGGTTCCTGCAATACCATCTCCAATATACAAAGTTACATCCATTGAAAGGGCTGTCATTGGCGGTGGTCCGGGTAAAATATCCTTCGTTAACACAACAATGTTACAGGTGATGATAAAACGCTCATTTTTTGCGCTTCCACCCATTCCGTTTTGAGTAGCAATTTGGCTAAGCTTATTGCTGAGCATCGATTTAGCAGCATCGGGTAATCCGGCAACTTGTGGTGCAACAAAGGCAGCCAAAGTTATACGACCGGCATCATCCAATTTTTTTTCTGAGTTTTGCGCTGTTGATGCAAAAGATACTAGCACCGTTGCTAAAACTGTCAGAAAAATTGACTTCATTGTTTTTTTCATTTTTCGAGTTTTAATTTTTATTTATCTCCTAATACAATAGTAGCCTGACCTAAGCCTTTCATCATTAATTTATTTACAATTCCGTAAGGTGGAGCCTGTAAGGTTTTTTGCAAATCTTTACAAAAGCCACGCGCATCGGTAGCTTTACCTGAAGCATCATAAAGAGGAATACGCACTTGCTCAAACAACATCATGCTTTCGGTTGCATCGGTAGTACTAAAACGTCCTTTTACAGTATTTGCTTTCATCCAATCTTCAATTACATCGCCTAATTCTTTTCCACCGTAATCCTTTTCTAAGTCGCCATCCCATGAATCAAACTTCTTAATACGCACAATAATTTCACGTCCATTTTCAAACATATCGTCAAAGTGCGCTTGCAAAGTGGTATTAAAATTATCGAGGTGTGCCAATACAGCTTCTTCAAGCAATACAGGCAATTCAGCCGAAAATGAAGGAGCTCCGGTTCCAACTGCAGTTGCAATTTGCTTGTCGGTATAGGAATCTAATCCTTGCAAGTTAAAGGTAATCGACTTCTTAGGACCTGTTGTATTCACAGTCCAGGTAAGTTGCATAATAATATCTGCTTTAGCGGTTTTCTTTAATTTATCTACCGGTGATTCAGAAACTCCTGCTCCTCCTTTGCTGGTTAACATAGCATTTTCGGCACTTTCTGCTTCCAATGTTTTTAACGCTGATTCAGCATTTTTTAATGGGAAACCTCGTTCTGCCATCAATCCATTTATCTTGCTGATTACATTTAGTAAATCGGAACTTTCTTGAAAAGCTTTCTTATAGTTTGGAATTTTTACTTTGGTTCCTTGGTTGTCAAACTCCATCATAAAACCGTTGGTATTGCACCACAAATCGCTTGGCAACACCATAATAGTAGGCTTCTTAGCCTGACCAAAACTAAGTGTGGTTCCCATCAACATCAAACCACAAAGGGCAATCATTATTTTTTTCATAAAATTTAGTTTTTAAGATTTAAATTACTGTGGAAGAATTTTGTCTTCCATCATTTTTTTCTTGAGCTCCGATCTTAGAACACGCACAATTACGCCTTCTTCAACTTCAGTACCTGCCTTCTTTTTGTCTTTAAAAATTTTAGGCCAAAGCGATTCATCCTTATTGTTTACAAAGTTTTTGTATTCACCACCATCTTTAAAAAAATTATTAAAGTAATCTTCGTATTTCTCTTGTGCATTTACTTCAAAAATTACCGGCTTAGGGTTGCAATCTCCGCTTCGCACACCATTAAACAATACATCACGCACGGCATTTTTTCGGGCTTGCTCAACTGCATCAAAACGATTTTTTCCTGTACCCCAGCATTTCAATGTTTGTGAACCATCCATTTCAATACCCATACATTCAGTTTTATAGGCATAATATCCGGCAACTTTTTTTTGTGCCCGTTGACGCTGAGCTAATGCTGCACTTGAAGCAACAACAAAAAGTGTCAACAATAAAATTAATTTTCTCATGTGTTTATTTTTTTAAAATTAAAATCCTGAAGATAGTCCTCGAATGATTCCGGCTGCTTCCAAATCTTTTCTTAATTGATCGTACATTACCGAAACTACTACTCCAATTTTATATTCCTTTCCAACCTTCATGCGGTCTTGGGCAGCAACTGCACCATCGCCCGAAACGGTAACAAATTTCATGTACTTACCGCCATCTGCAAAAAACGAATCAAAAAACTCAATTTTTTCTTGCTCCAATCCCGGATTATTTGTCAAAGGTTTTTGTGTTGGACATCCTGAACCGCTATTACCAACAAATCCCTGGAAAATCATTGCGTGTACTGCATTCTTTTTTGCTTGCTCAATAGCTACATCTGCCTTTTTAGAATAAGAGAATACCTTAATTAATTTAGTTCCGTCGGTACCTACACCAACGCATTGCACTTCGTATCGCCAAGCGCGAGTATCTCTGTCAGCTTTACGGCCTGCTGCACCCTGGCCTTGTGCATACGCTGAATTAAATTGTACGGTTGCCAACAACAATGTGAGGGCTACCAAAATTGATTGAGTTGTTTTTTTCATTTTATTTGGTTTTATGGTTTAGTTTTAATTTTAGCTATTTCTGTTGCTAGGATTAATTTCTTTGACGTATAAGCATACCTGAATAAAAGCTTCCTTCTTCTCCGATAAAGGTGGTGCGATCTATTGGACCTACCGGTGTTGTTGGAACAGCTGTAGCACCCGAAACAGGCTGAGATTTGGCACTTGCTTTAGAAAACATATCGTCCATTGAAGCTTCTTCGGTTGAAACAGCTGCGGTACTTTGAGCAGCAACAGGTTGTCCAGTGGCTGCCGCCTGATCGTATTCAGCACCAAAACGATTGTCCCAAATCATACCTGATTTTACTTTAATTTTTCCTACACGTTTGTAAGTTGTTCGCCCGGTTTTTTCATCCAACACTTGCTCCAATACTTCAAATTTATCGCCGGCTTCAAGTCCCTCCTTTAGTCCAATTTTGGCTGTTATAGGATCTCCTGAAAGCAAGGGAGTTTTGGTACGAAATACTTCGTACTTTTTTTGCAACTTGGCAATTACTGCTTCAAATGAATTGATGGTAGCCTTTGCTATTAGCGTATCTTGAGCAATTCCCATACGGTTTGATGCAAGCACATTAGCACGTGCATGTGCATCACCAATGTATTGTAAGGTAAATAAATGAGTGGTATCAAATGCTCGTTTTTTAGCTTCATCGTAAGAGCTTTCGTCGATCCAATAACTCTGATAAAACACTGCTTCAACTGAATCGTTCCACACTAGTTTATATAAATACGAATTTGTTTCAACAGCATAACCGGTAGCCTGACTGGTAAGTGAATCGCCGGCGGCAAGCACTTTTGAATCAATTGTATTACCTGATGCTGCCATTAAACTTGCAGCAAATTTTCCTGCCTTTTTTGCTGCAGCTGCAACGTTTTCCATACTTACATAATTGTAACGTGTAACAACCACGAAGGTGTTATTAATTAATTCTTCACCGGCATCTGCAACAGCAGAAACTCCTCTTTTACTTGATTTTGCAGTAGCAATATCGAGCGCAGATGCATCGTATGAACCACGTTCACCAATTAACTTCATGTCAAAAGTTCCTTTCTCGCTTCTATTAAACCACTTTGCAACCAAATCGCGCGCAACGTAATTTGCATTAAAATACTTTTCAATTTTAATTGGAATGTCTTCTGTATTAGTTGTATCAACCAATCCACCTGTTAGTTTTCCACCCAAGTTACGTGATTTTGATTCAGCAAAACTTTGCTTCTGTCCCATCAATTTTCGCTCTTCAGCAGTAACTGAAATAGGCTTGGGATCAAATGATCGACCCGCAAGTAAATGGTTATTAAACTTATCGGGAATAGGCATGCGAATAAAAGTTCGTTTAATTAAATCTGCATTTACCAAACCTTTATCATCGAGCATAATCATGTGCAAGGAACTTCGGCGGTATTTTATTGCTTTGGCATCCGTTGGAGGAGCAGGAACCGCAGCCGTATTGGCAACTTGAGCAAATAAACTAGGAATACAAATTAAGAGAAAGCAAAAACTAAGTAGACTTCTTTTCATAGAGTTGAAATGGATGTTTTTATAATTCAAATATAATTGTATTTCTTTAAAAACAAATTTTATCTTGTTAAAAAAAGAATTTATCGTACAAATTTCCTGATTCATTTTATTTAGGCATTACAACTAGTCAGTTTATAGGTGCATATACTTGAGTAGAAACTTAGCTTTTGCATTTCCCAACTTCCCAATTGTATTTATACATTTGCGATTCAATAAAAATTATGTCAACATCAAAAGCCTTCCCTTCAGATTTAGAAATTGCACAAGCTGCCGAAATTTTGCACATCAAAGACATTGCTGCAAAAATTAATGTATCGAACGACGACTTGTATTACTACGGCAAGCATAAAGCTAAATTGCCTCTTGAACTTATTGATGAAGAAAAAGTAAAAAAGAGCAAATTGATTTTGGTAACTGCTATTAATCCTACGCCTGCCGGTGAAGGAAAAACCACAGTTTCCATTGGACTAAACGAAGGCTTAAACAAAATTGGTAAGAAATCAATTGTGGTGTTGCGAGAGCCATCACTAGGCCCTGTATTTGGAATCAAGGGTGGTGCTGCAGGTGGTGGATATTCGCAAGTAATTCCAATGGAAGATATCAATTTGCATTTTACCGGAGATTTTTCTGCAGTTGAAAAAGCCAATAATTTATTGTCGGCATTAATTGATAACAACTTGCAAAGTAAGTCACGAAGCCTTGGTTTAGACCCGCGTACCATAGCCTGGAAACGGGTAATGGACATGAACGACCGCTCTTTGCGAAGTATCATTATTGGAATTGGAGGAACTGCCAATGGGATTCCGCGTGAAGATGGATTTAATATTACAGCTGCCAGTGAAGTAATGGCTATACTTTGTATGTCGAAGGATATTGAAGATTTAAAAAAACGATTAGGAAATATTTTTGTTGGTTTTACCTTTGAAAAGAAAGCAATTTTTGCGCGCGATTTAAATGCAGAAGGTGCAATGGCGCTCTTACTTAAAGATACCATTCGACCAAACTTAGTGCAAACCTTGGAAGGTAATCCTGCTATTATACACGGTGGTCCTTTTGCCAACATTGCACAAGGTACCAATACGATTATTGCTACAAAAATGGGATTATCGCTTGGCGATTATGTTGTTACTGAGGCCGGTTTTGGAGCTGATTTAGGTGCCGAAAAATTCATGGATATTAAGTGCGGTTATGCAGGAATTGAGCCGCATGCAATTGTACTTGTTGCTACCATTCGTGCGCTTCGCCATCATGGAGGAGCAAAAAAAGACGAATACAATACACCAAGTTTATCGCGCGTGAAAGCAGGATTTGAAAACTTATTTAAGCACATTGAGAATTGTAAAAAATTTGGAATTACGCCAATCGTTGCCATCAATAGTTTTTATAATGATAGTGAGGAAGAAGTAAATTTTATTATTGATGAATGTGCCAAACAAGGAGTAAAAGCAGTAGTTTCCAAAGGTTTTACCGAGGGTGGAAAGGGCACTGCAGCACTTGCTCAAGAAGTTGTAAATGCAATTGAATCAAACAGCAATCAATTCAAAAAATTATACGATTGGAATTTAAGTGTAGAAGAAAAAATTAAAATCATTGCGACCGAAATCTATGGTGCCGATGGAGTTGAATATTCAAATACGGCGAGGGTTCAATTGAAAACAATTACCGATTTACAGCTCGATAAATTGCCGGTATGTATGGCAAAAACGCAAAAATCATTGAGCGATAACGAATCAAAAATTGGTCGTCCACGTAATTTTGTAATCAATGTTCGTGAGTTTGAATTTGCTGCCGGTGCCGGATTTATTATTCCTATTTTAGGTGAAATGATGCGCATGCCCGGGTTACCTGCTATACCTGCATCCGAAAAAATGGACATAGATATAAGCGGAAAAATTACCGGTTTATCTTAAGATTCTTTTTGCAGCATGAAGGAGGTATTAAAAAAAATTGTTTCGTTTTGTTGGAAGGCCCTGCTTGTTTTTTTTGTGGTTAGTATTTTATCAGTACTTCTGTTTCGCTGGATTCCCATACCTTTTACACCACTCATGGGTATTCGATTAATTGAACAACTGGTGGAAGGAAAATCGCTTAAATGTTCGAAAGACTGGGAACCAATTGAAAATATTTCTCCTAATTTACCTTTAGCAGTAGTGTGTTCAGAAGATCAGTTGTTTATGGAACATCATGGCTTCGATCTTAAAGCTATTGAGAAAGCGATGGCTTACAACAAAAAAAAGAAAGGTAAAAAAATTCGTGGAGCCAGTACTATCAGTCAGCAAACTGCAAAAAATGTGTTTTTATGGCAAGGCCGAAGTTGGGTTCGAAAGGGACTTGAAGTTTACTTTACCGGACTAATTGAATTCATGTGGAGTAAAGAACGTATCATGGAAGTTTACTTAAATGTAATTGAAATGGGCGACGGAGTTTATGGAGCGCAAGCAGCGGCCAAGGCAAATTTCAAAAAGGATGCGAAAAAGCTAAGTCAATCAGAATCCGCTTTAATTGCTGCTACCTTACCCAATCCTCGAAAATGGAGTGCCTCTGCTCCCAGCAAATACGTGCAAAAGCGCAAAAATTGGATACTTCGACAAATGAATTATCATGGTGGTGCCATTGAATTGGAACCGGAAGAAGAGGAAGAAAATTAACTATCTATTTTTTTCTTCAACTCAGGGTCATCCAGAGCGAAATCGAAGGAGCGCGTAGGCTCATCATCAGCGACGTCCAACAAAAGGGTTTCGACTCCGCTCAACCTGACCCAAGCTTTTTTATTCTAATAAAATAATTAACCTACTTCAAATCAGGGTCATCCTGAGCGAAGTCGAAGGAGCGCGTAGGCTCATCATCAGCGACATCCAACACACGGGTTTCGACTCCGCTCAACCTGATCCAAGCTTTTTTATTCTAATAAAATAATCAACCTACTTCAAATCAGGGTCATCCTAAGCGGAGTCGAAGGAGTGCGTCGGGCTTTACAAGTTATAGTTAGTTGCTTCACATACTATCAAAAAATAAACAAAAAAATAACGATAAAAATGTTAAGAATAATTTTAGTAGTTTAGTATTTGCATAAATAAAATCAATGAAAATCGAAAAAGCAACTGTATCAAATTGGATATTATTAATCAGTGGATTATTTGCCTTGCTTGAACTTTCCATCAGTTTTGTAATTTGGTTTACACCGGAAGCTGTTGTCGAAAACCTTGACCTTACTGCTAAAGGAGTTGATTATATTGTTCGAATGTGGGCGGTCAGACAATTTGCACTAGGAGGAATTTTTGTATATGCATTAATTAAAAAATCAGCTTCAATGCTAAGTGTTGCTTATGTGTTTTTTTTAGTGATGTTTTTAGGTGATTTACTAATTGGTGTTTTACAAAAAGATCTTGCACTCATTTTTAGCGGCAGTTTGATGTGCTGCATTTCGATAGTATGTTTGTATAAAATTTCAAAATCAAACTAGTTATCTAACACTTTAATTATATGAAAAAAGTAACCGGCATTGGAGGCATATTTTTTAAATGTAAAGACGCAGCAAAAATGCGAGAATGGTACAAAGTGCATTTAGGATTTGACACCACAAACTATGGTGCAAATTTTAGTTGGAAGGATGAAGAAAATCCTGAAAAATATGGGTCCACTCAATGGAGTCCTTTTGACGAAAAAACGAGCTATTTCGAACCTTCCAAAAAAGATTTCATGATAAATTACCGAGTCGAAAATTTAGAATTTCTACACAAGGAATTAAGCGATGCCGGAGTTACCATACTCGATAAAATTGAAAGCTATGATTACGGCAAATTCTTACACATACTTGATCCAGAAGGAAATAAAATAGAACTTTGGGAACCAAGTGAAAATTCTTAAAAATATTCAACTAATTTCAATTTAATCTAGTATCCACTAAACTTAACATACATGAAAAAAAAATTACTACTTAGCTGCCTAATCTCCTTTCAGTTATTTTTTGCACACCGAGCAATTTCGCAAAGCACAACTTCCAAAGTATCAATGGTACCAAGCATAACCATTGTATCAAACGATGGAAACTATACAGAAGCTGTTGGTGGTTTGTGTTTTAATATCAGTATCAGCAATCCTTCGACTACCGATACCACTTTTGTGGATGTACAAGTAGCTTCAAATTCAACTGTAACTTTAAACAGTGATTATTTTATTTCTCCAACAACTATTGCTTTTCCTCCCGGCTCTAGCGCAAACCAATCTTGTTGTGTTTCGGTGTTAAGTGATGCACTTGCTGAACCTATTGAAGAGCTACATATGCAATTAGCCAATCCAACTAACAATGCATTGCTCGTTGATTCGCTGATTAACTTTACATTTTATGACGATGATTCGGTGAGCACAAATAGTCCTTGTTCCGACCTCTTTTTTTCGGAATATGTTCATTCATTTCCTTTTAATAGAGCCTTTGAACTTTACAATCCAACAGCTTCGGTTGTTAATTTATCAGACTACACCATTAAAATGTATTTTGCTGGAAACACTGTTGCTGGAACTACCATTCCTCTTTCGGGCTTTTTGAATGCTGCCGATACTTATGTAATTAGCTATTCAGGTTCTGATTCTATACTTAAGTCTTTGGCAGATACTGTTAATGGACAATTCTTTTTTAATGCAGGAAATGTGATTGCCTTGTATCATGCGAATACATTGGTGGATGCAATTGGTACCATTGGAGTTAATCCTGGAAATTACTGGCCGGTGTATAATTCACAAACCAGTTCAACAGTGCTGGTTCGCAAACAAAACATTCAACAAGGCGAAACTACTTGGGCTGTGTCTAACGGTCAATGGGACATTTACCCTCAAGGTGATTACAGTCATTTAGGAGGTCACACAATTAATGGTTGTGGCTTTGTGGTGCCTCCAACAGTTACTATGTTTACATCGGATGCTGCATTCGATGAAGCGATTGGTGGACTAGGTATCAGTGCAAAAATTTTTAATCCTTTGGTGAATCAAGCTGTTACTGTAGATGTAGTAATCGGTTCAGCTACCACAGCTACTAATGGTATTGATTTTACCTATACCCCTACTCAACTCACCTTCCCTGCTAATTCTACTGCTGCACAAACAATCAGTATTAGCGTTTTTGACGATTTGAGTATAGAACCTGATGAGTTGGTTGAACTTCGTTTACAAAACGTTAGCAATGGAGCCACTATTTTAGATTCTAGTTGGGTACTTACCATTCAAAACAACGATTTTGTTGGGATAAAAAAACAAGGTGTAGAAAAAGGAATTTCAATTTTGCCCAATCCCGTGAAAGATATACTAACAATTGAATCGGCCGAAGAAATAGAATCCTATCAACTATCGAATGTAGTAGGATTGCTCTGTGTTGAAGAAAGTAATTTAACAGCAAAACAAGTGAAACTTAATTTGAGTAATTACCCAGAAGGAGTATATTTTATAAAAATTAAAACTGCTTCACATATTTCAACCCGCAAGGTGGTTGTGCGCTAGCGAATGAATAAAATTTCAATCAATTCGATTGAATTAGTTTTTAGGATACGAATGTGATCAAAAATAAAAACGCCAATTAGAAAAAATTCTGATTGGCGTTTTTGAATTAAATACCTTCCATTATGGAAAAATACCCAATGATTGGTAAGACACTCCTAATTTATTTATTCCACTTACAAACGCAGCGGTACGCAAATCCTGTATGCGTTTATCTTGCTTCTTAATAGTTCGTATTTCATTGTATGCATAAATCATGGTTTCTTCTAAACCTGAACGCACATAATCAATTTCATCACCACCGTGTGTGAGCATTTTTTTATCTTTCTCACTTAAAGGTTTACCGGTATTGCGTTCAACAGCGTCAACCAATTGCTTGATCGACATTTCTTGAAAACGCTTTTCCATCCTGCCAAAGCGAACATGCGATAAATTTTTGAGCCACTCGAAATAACTTACAGTAACACCTCCTGCATTTAAATACATGTCGGGAATTACCATGCAATTTTTCTTATTTAATATTTCTTCGGCTTCTTTGGTTACCGGTCCGTTTGCACCTTCTGCAATAATTTTTGCTTTAATACGTGGAGCATTTTCTTTGGTAATTTGATTTTCTAATGCAGCAGGAATCAACACATCACATTCTTCTTCTAACAAGGCCATACTGTTTGCAAAATTAGTAGCTCCGGGAAAGTTTAAAATTGAACCGGTGCCTTTGCGGTGTGCAAAAACAGCTTCCACATCCAACCCTTTTGCGTTATAAATTCCACCTTCGCGTTCGGCCAATCCTATAACTAATGCACCACCTTCGCTAAAAAATTTTGCTGCATAAAATCCAACATTTCCTAGCCCTTGAACAATTACTCGCTTTCCTTCTAAGCCAGGAGTTAATCCTATTTCCTTCATATCTTCAGCAATGTTCATTGCTTCGCGTGTTCCAAAATAAACTCCAAGTCCGGTTGCTTCTGTACGACCTTGTATACCGCCTTGTCCGAGTGGTTTTCCGGTAACACAACCCAGCGAATTCAAATCATCAAATTTAAACGTCGCATAGGTATCGGCAATCCAAGCCATTTCGCGTGGTCCACTGCCATAATCAGGAGCAGGAACATCTACAGAAGGACCAATCATATTTTTTTTAATGAGTTCGGTAGTATACCTTCTAGTCATGCGCTCCAGCTGTTTTTCGGTTACAGTAGCCGGATTCACTTTGATTCCGCCTTTTGCTCCTCCAAATGGAACATCTACTACAGCACATTTAAATGTCATCAAGGTCGCCAAGGCTTTAACTTCATCCTCATCTACAAATTCGCTGTAACGAATACCTCCCTTAGTAGGAGTTTTGTGCTGGCTATGCTGCACACGAATACCACTAAAAACTTGAACTTTCCCATCTATTTCAACAGGAAAATTAAATGTGTAAACACTGTTACACACCTTGATTTGCTTTAATATACCGGGTTCAAACTTTGTGAATGCTGCTGCTTTGTCGAAATTGGCAAGTACATCGTTGTAGAATAAACTGCCATTGTCAGGTTGATTGCTCATAGTAGTTTCTTTAAGAGATTTTTAGTGTAATAAAAGCTGGTACAACAAATATAAAAATAATACCATCTACAATCCAATATTAAATCCTATTCGAATAATGGGATTGTTATAAGGTGTGTAATCAGAGGGAGTAAAATTCCACAGTAACATTGCATCAAAAAAAAGACGATCACTTACTGCCTGTCGATATCCTGCCCCTCCTAAAATATTGTAAATAGTAAAAGGCTGCTGATAATATTCCCATTTTGAATTGAGACCTTCAGCCTCTGCATGCACAAATAAATTATCGAAAATAAAGTAGCGACCAATTAAGCGTGCTCCATAAATACTTTGGGTAAATGCCGGAGGACGAGAATCTTTGTAATACGTATAAGTAACCCCAATGGCTGCCGCAATTTTAGGAGTAATTTGATACCCAATTAATGGCGAAATGTCTACCAAAGTTATGGTTCCAAACTGTAACCCAAAATTACCACCGGTAAAAATATGTTCTCGTATAGAATATGGGGGCTTGGGTGCAGAACGTGCCGCCTCTTCTTTATTATAAAAATCGGCTGTGTCTTGCGCATGCACTGCCGAACAAACGAATGCTATTAAAAATAGTAAGGTGAAAAGTTTTTTCATTGATTTTCGATTTTCAAATTTATTAATACAAAGCCGAAAGAAAAAACTAATTTTATGCAGCAATGTTAATTTGTGTTATGCGAAAAATTCGAAGAAGAATCAAGGTTGGAAATCAAAACTACGACATTTGGTTAGGTATTACTAAGAAGTCGGCAGGAAAAACGAATGTTCTCAAATTGCACTATTATCCTGGAAATCCTGACGATGCCTTTCAAAAACCAGTAGCCATTAAATCGGGATTTAAAAGCGAGGAAGAAGCAATTGAGTTTGGAAAACAATTTATGACCGAACTTTATAAAAATGCACTTGCTCGCAGCTCACGTGCTACTTAACATTTGTTAGCTGCATAACAACTATCAATTTCTTTATCTTCGCACAATCAAAATTGAATTACAAAAAACACAAGCAATTTGATGCTATTCCATTCACTAATTTAAACACATTCACTAAAAAATGAAATCACTTAGTTTGTCATTAAATATACTTTTACTATTAGCTGTAGCTGTATTGTACTATTTGCATTTTTCAACAACAAAAACTCCAGTAGCTCCTGCAACTATTAATAAATTGCCGATAGTAGCTCCAAAAATGGATGTTAAAGCAAGTACCATAGTTTATGTAAACTCCGACTCATTAATGGACAATTATGAATTAGTGAAAGAAGTAAAAAAAGAATTGGAAAGGGAAAGAGCTGCTGCCGAAAAACAATTTGCTGCCGAATACCGTGCGCTTGAAGCAGAGTACAACGATTTAAAAGCCAAAGCTGCTACAATGACTGAGGAACAAGGAATGGCGAAGCAACAAGAATTGGCAATGAAGGAGCAAAAACTTACCGATTATAGGGATGAGCTAAATGAAAAACTTTCGCTGAATGAATTAAAGAAAACACAAAAAATTCAAGAAGAAATTGAAGCTTATCTTAAAACGAATTATAGTAATACCGGCTACGCTTATATATTGGGTCATACAAAAGGTGGTGGAATTTTATATTCGAAAGACAATTTAGACATTACAGCAGAGGTGCTTGAAGGCCTCAATAATACTTACAAAGCACAGCATAAAAAATAATCAAGCAATTGTTAATAGTGCAAAATCGGTTTGCATTGGATTTAAGTTTTCCTTTAAAAATGGGATTAATTCTTTTCCATACTTTAAGTAAAAAGCGCTAAAGTTTTCGTAGCGTTCCTGTAATTCGCCTTCCGGAAATAATTTATCTTTTAATTTTTTAATTTGATTAAGCGTGGTTTCCTGCTTTTGCTTTTCGGCTTTAAGCAATTTAGCTTCTAAGTTTGTCAAACCTACTAGTGCCTTTTGCAATTCAGCCTCTGCTGTGGCTTTTAAGGTTTGTTCTTTTTTCTGAACCTTTTCAATGAGCTGAGAATAGAGGGCTTTAAGTTCATTTTGCTCACTTGCTAAACTTGAACTCCCATCACTTTGCATGTCCATAAATTTTTTGATTAGCACATCAGTAGTTAGAAATAAATCTGCTTCCATGAATCCAAATTTTTTCCATTTTTCCATCGCGGAAGCTTCCACCAACAATGCCGAATTACGCAAAAGTAATATAGGAAACTGTATGTTATGTGCATCAAACATTGCTTTATATTGAAGCCAATACGCCAATTCTCCTCCACCTCCTATGTAAGCTAAATTGGGTAAAATAACCTCCTGATACAATGGTCTTAAAACTACGTTTGGACTAAACCTTTCAGGAAATTCATGTAACTCATTCTTTAGTTCGTCTTCCGTAAAAATAATTGAGCTGTTGTTTACACGGTACTTTCCATCCTCGTACAGTAAACGTTCTCGCATGGTTTTGTTCATGTAAAAACAATTTATTTCACGAGGATTAACTTGTGCTTTGTAGCCTAATTTCTCCAGCTGATGAATACTGTTTGTAACGCTTACAAAATTCTCTCGCTTAAAAATATCGTCACTTATTACAGGCAAAAATTCTTGCTTGAGTCGCTTATCATCTGCATCTAAAATTACCAGATTATACTTCCCAAAAAGTTGATGTACCAAGAAGCGCGTTGCATCTGTTAAAGTGGCATTGTTGAGGTATGAATTTTCAAATATTGTTGTCAACTCCTGCGCATTCTCGCTACTTCCAAAGAGTACTTTTACTTCATCAAAAATAGTTTTGAGGCTATCGGTCGACAATTTTCCAACAGCTGTAGCAGCTTTATTTTCGGGATTCCATTCGATTGATTTTCCAAAAAGATGGAAGTGATTAATCTCAGCAAAATCATGATCCTCACTTGCCATCCAATACACCGGAACAAAATTATTCGCAGGATATTTTTTTGCTAACTGTTCGCACAAATTTATGGTGCTTAAAATTTTATACAAAAAGTACAAGGGTCCTGTAAATAAACATAATTGATGCCCGGTAGTTACTGTAAAAGTGGTAGGTTGAGATAATAAGTTATTGAGTTGTTGAGGAAATTCCAAATTCGACTTTATATATTGCTCCCTTAAAACTTCAATAAGTAAAGGCCTGTTTATTTTTTGCTTAGCTTTTATAGCTATTGCATGCTCAAAATTTTCGAGTGTCGGAGCTGTAGAATAAAATGCTTGCAGCTTTTCATCGCTTTGCAAATAATCAATAATCAATTTTGAAAAATATCCGGTTGATTCATATTTCAAGAGCGACTTTTCAGTGGTTGCCATGTGCTAATTTTCCTTATTTAAAAAATGTTTCTATTCGCTTAAATAACCTTTGCATATAAATCGTAATCTTCTGCTCCTGTTATTTTCACATTTGCAAAATCGCCAACGCGCAAATAAGTGTCTTTCGCTGAAATAAGCACTTCATTGTCGACTTCGGGCGAATCAAACTCGGTACGTGCCAGATAGAAATCTCCCTCTTTTTTGTCCACCAATACTTTAACTTCTTTTCCAATTTTTTGTTGATTCAACTCGAACGAAATTCCTTGTTGTATTTCCATGATGGTTTCAGCACGTTCTTGCTTTACTGCCTCATCAACATCGTCGATTAATTTATATGCATGCGTGTTTTCTTCGTGTGAGTAAGTAAAAATCCCTAAGCGATCGAATCGACTAGCCTCCACCCAGTTTTTCATTTCCTCAAAATCGCTTTCGGTTTCTCCGGGATAACCGGCAATAAGTGTAGTTCGCAAAGCAATTCCGGGAACCTTGTCGCGAATTTTATTTACCAAATCAATTGTTTTTTGCTTGGTTGTACCACGACGCATACTTTTAAGCATATTGTCGCTGATGTGTTGCAAGGGCATATCCAAGTAATTACAAATATTTTTTCGCTCATTCATAACATCCAGCACATCCATTGGAAATCCGCTAGGAAAGGCATAATGCAATCGAATCCATTCTATTCCTTCTAAATCACTTAACTGATTCAGTAATTCGCTTAAATTTCTCTTTTTGTAAATATCTAACCCATAATAGGTCAAATCTTGTGCAATTAATAGTAATTCTTTAGTTCCGTTTTTAGCCAAATTTTTAGCTTGCTTCACCAATTCTTCAATGGGGGTTGAAGCATGATTACCACGCATTAAAGGTATTGCACAAAATGAGCAAGGTCGGTCGCATCCTTCCGAAATTTTAAAGTATGCAAAATGGCGTGGAGTTGTTAGCAATCGTTCTCCCACCAATTCTTGTTTGTAATTTGCTTTTAGCGTTTTAAGTAAATGAGGTAAGTCGCGTGTTCCAAAATACGCGTCTACTGTAGGAATTTCCTTTTCGAGTTCAGGTTTGTAGCGCTCGCTCAAACAACCGGTAACATATAATTTATCAACCTTTCCTTGTGCTTTAGCATCGGCAAAACGCAAAATGGTATCAATACTTTCTTGCTTGGCATTATCAATAAATCCGCAAGTATTAATAATTACAATGCTCGAATCATCCTTCTTTGCTTCGTGTTCAACTTCAAAATTATTCGCTTTCAACTGTCCCATTAAAATCTCGCTATCGACAATATTTTTTGAACAGCCAAGCGTAACTACATTTACCTTATTTTTTTTCAGAGTTTTTGTTTTCAATCGCCAAAATTTTTAGGAGGCAAAGGTATTGCTTATTGTTCAAAAACTAATGTTTTTAGCTATGTTTGATTTAGATTCATTAAAGTGACACGCATTTCTCACTCAAGCATCTTTAAAGTACTGCTGCTAATAGCGTTTGTTCCATTTGCTTGGATTGCTTTTTATTGCCATCCTTCTGCCGATGATTTTGCATATGCTTGGAGTTCAAAGTACCTAGGTATACTGGCAAGCTGCAAACGCGACTATTTGAACTGGAATGGAAGGTACTTTTCGAACCTCTTGGTATTTTGCAATCCCATTAGTTTTAATTCCTTTTGTGGCTACAAAATAATGCCACTCGTATTATTGCTAGGCAGTTTTTTTTCGCTTAAACTAGTATTAAATGAGCTTTTTCAGAAGACATCATTTGTTAAACTCAATACAACCTATAGTGGATTTTTGCTATTACTCATCCTTATCTATTTGCCACAATTAGCGCAAGGAATTTATTGGTACACAGGAGCTATCACTTACCAACTCGCAATAATACTGCAGTGCGTTTATTTTACTCATTTGCTGCGCTTTTTTAAGAAAAAGTATTGGTTGAACGATAGCTTAGATTTAGTTATGCTTCTAGTTCAGGCAGCAGTTATTATTGGGTTTAATGAAACAGCTATGCTACAACTCGTCCTGTTACATAGTATTCTGGCACTTTACATGAAAAATAAAAATTCACTTCTTCTTTTAATGGTTGTTTTTGTTTGTAGTTTACTAGTTGTATTGGCTCCCGGGAATGAAGGTCGATCGGCTCAATTCCAAAACAATCATCAGTTGATACATTCGTTGGTATATTCAGCGCTGCAAACTGTGCGATTCTTTGTAAGCTGGATTGGCAGTTTTTCGCTCTTTGCTGCTTCTCTACTATCCATACCGGTTCTACTTCAAATTAAAAATGCAGCAATCGATGTAGTAAAAATTAAGCCTTATCAATATTTAATTATACTCTGTTTAATAATTTTTGTTTCTGTGTTTCCTGCTTACTGGTCAATGGGAATGCTTGCTCAACATCGTACAGTGAATGTTGCCTGCTTTTATTTTATACCAGTTTGGTTTTTGTTTTTAGCAAGTTTGCTGCATCGTTATCAAAATGAATGGTCAAAACGCCTTTTACAATTTGTTGTCAAGTATAAAACCTTCTTACTTTTTGCGGTTATTGTGAGTTGCTGTTTACAAGGAAACTTGTATCAGGTTTCGAAAGATTTATTTACTGGTACTGCAAGTTCTTATGCAACAGAAATGGAAATGCGTTACTTACAAATTAATCGTTGTAGGACCGAAAATTCCGCTTGTTGTACAGTTGATTCTCTTAAAAATAAACCTTTATCAATTTTTAATTTTGATATAGATAAGAATCCCGATTATTGGATAAACAAAGGTGAAGCTGCTTATTTTGGAATAGCTAAAATAAATACGAAATAATTGCACAATCTCCTTTCGCTGAAGAATTTGTTGTTCAATAATTTCGAGGTTTTGAGTACTTCTGAAATAACTAGTCTTCAATAATTCCCTTTAATGTATACTTAAAAAAAATAGTTGCCGAACTAAAGTCAAAGGATGTTAATTTAGCGTTGAATTTAATTGCTATTAAATGAAGAAAAATTTCTTGGTCGTATTCCTTGTTCTATGCTTTATTCACAGTAAAGGATTTGACGAGTCTTCTGTTGATTCACTTGAAAAAGTAGCACAACAAGCCAATCAACCCGATAGTAGTAAACTCGATGCTCTGTATAAACTTGCACGCTCCTACTCCTTCAATGCTCCCGATAAGGCGCTTACTTATATTGAACAAACTTACCAACTTGCTAAAAAAATGAATCGCCCTAAAAGTATGGCCGATGCAATGAGCTTAAAAGGTAAGGTGCTGAAAAATAAAGGCGATTTTAAACAAGCTATTGCCACCCATCTTGAAGCTCTAAAAATTAAAGAACACATTAAGGATACACTTGGACAAAGCATTAGCTATAACGACATTGGTGTTGTGTATAAATCCATGAAAAATTATACCGAAGCAATGAAGTATTACAAGAAGTCGAACCAATTGGCTTCGGCTGTTAATTTTGGGAAAGGCATTGCGAATACTTTAAACAATGTAGGTACCTCTTATTTCGAATTACGGATTTTAGACAGTGCCACTCTTTATTACAACAAAGCGCTTACAAAGTCGCTCGAAATAAACGATCCTGCTTGCCTTTCTACATCATACAATAATTTGGGAAGCATATACGGATACCAGGATAATCCGAAAATGGCATTGGGATATTATTTAAAATGTCTTGATATTGATAATGCTACCGGTGATTCCTATGGTAAAATATTATCCTTGTTAAATATCGGCGAAAGCTATAAGGAGCTGAAACAATATGATAATTCATTGCATTACTTTTCAATTGCCGAAAAAATTGCCCTTGATGAAGGTGCTAAACCTTTACTGAAAGAAACCTATCGTTCTATTGGAGATTGCTATCAAAAAATGAAACAATTTGAAAAAGCTTACCTCTACCTAAATAAATATTCCGGACTAAATGATACTTTGCTCAACGAAGAAACCAATGCACAAATAGCCGAGCTGCAAACCCGATTTGATAGCGAAAAAAAAGACCTACTTATAAAAAATAAGGATATTGAACTTGCAAATAACAAAGCAGATGCTAGCAAAAAGAAGTTTCTTATTTATCTATTATTGGTGCTTTCTTTATCCATTGTGCTGATTGCATTTCTTGCGATAAACAGAAATAAATTAAAACAAAAAAACTTGCTTCAAAGCGAACGAATGCGCCAAAAGGAATTACAAAGTAAAGCAATTCTTGAAGCTGAAGAAACCGAACGAAAGCGCATTGCTGCCGAATTACACGATGGTGTTGGACAAATATTATCTGCAGCAAAATTAAACCTAAGCTCATTGGGCTCGCATTTAGACAACAATAATCAGCAAGCTACTTTACCTTATACTACTTCGATTGAATTAGTGGATGATGCTGTTAAAGAAATAAGAGCCATCAGTCATAATCTGATGCCAAATGCATTAGTAAAATCTGGATTGGTAGCGGCTGTAAAAGAATTTGTAAGTAAACTTAACAACAGCGATAAACTTAAAATTAATTTAGAAATTACTGGGCTGCAGCAACGTCTTGAACCAACCAGCGAAACCATTCTATTTCGTGTTTTACAGGAACTTGTAAGCAACATTGTAAAGCATGCAAATGCCAATCAAATTAGTATTCAATTGCTACAGCATGAAAATGAAATTACCTTGATGGTTGAAGATAATGGGATAGGCTTTGATACTAGTAGCAAAGATGAAATGAATGGATTAGGCTTAAAAAATATTCAATCGAGAATTGCCTTTTTAAATGGTCAGTTCAACATTGATTCAGCTACCGGCAAGGGAACTACGGTAGTTATTGAAATTCCTTTCGTGTAAGTACTATTTAAAAAACTGATATACAGAAACCGTTCTTTCTAACTCCTTTTCTGAATTATCTAAGGTGATAACCTCTTTACGGTTGCCCATACTATCGTACTTATTCAAATACTTTTTAATTAATTGTCCCTCTGAATTAAACTGCATTACTTCAATGTTTTGAAACTTATCGTTGTACAGATAAATCCACTTTTCATACATGCTTCCGGCTCCACTATATTCAGTTAATTCGGCCGGTTTACCGAATTTAGTATACTTAATTTTATAGGTATAATTTACAAAGCCTTCTTCGTCGAAATTAATTTCTTCGCGAATATTACCAAATGAATCAAAACGGTAAATCCAACGTTGCTTGTTGTTATTGCTTAAATATTTTTCAAGGGTTTTACTCGAATCGTTAAAAGAATAGTGCCAGCGATGGTAAAAATTTTTCTGATTTTTAATTCCTACACATTGTATTTCGCGTCCCCATTCGTCGTAGGAATAGGTGGCTTCCAAAAGAGTTTTTCCAGATAAATCGTAATTCGCTTCTTCAATCTTTTGGCCCAAACTATCAAATCGGTCGTATGCTATTTTATATCCTTTGGGGCTCATCTTGCCGTTCTCAAAACTATACAACCAATCTTCTCTGAATTTTATTTTTCCTGATTGCGACATTTCGATGGGCTTTGCTAAGGTTGCATCCGGAAAATAACCTTGTGGAAATCCATTTGATATTGGACAAGTCAATAACAGCAACGGTATACTGATTAAACTAACTTTAGTAGCGTTTAGTTTCCTGTTAAATTGCTTACTTTGTATGCGTTTGGTAGATTGCATTTTTTTATACCACTAATCGAATCAGGTATTTCACAACAAAAGTACTTCATAAAACTGCGGTAATTAAGGAGAATTGACAGTAAAACTAACAGAAGGCTGTTGATAAGCGACTTTTACACATATTTAGCATGCTTACAAAAGAAGAATTATCCTTAGTAAAAAATTCAGAAATACTCTTACTCAAAAATTCAGCTTTAGTAAGTATTCAAAATTGTCTGACTCAGTTACAGCTTGCCTTGGATAAGTACTTTATTGAAACAAAAGCTTATCAGTATTTAATGCCGGAAATAGCAACTACTAAGGTTTCAAAAGGTGAAAATTACAAAGGATTGCCCTATGTTGTTTTAGATTATAAAGCAAATTACACTAAGAGCAACATTTTTGCTTTCAGAACCCTCTTTTGGTGGGGGAATTTTTTTAGTTTCTCTCTACACCTGCAAGGAACTTATTTGGAAACTTTTCGAAGCAAACTGCTCGCAAATTCTACTAATTTAAAAGCTACAGATTTTTACATATGTATTTACGAAAGTCCTTGGCAGTATGACTTTACCGAATATAATTATACTAAAATAAGTGATTTGGATGAACACGAATTAAGAGAACTTCTTCGCAGCAAACCGTTTATTAAAATTGCGTATAAAATTAACCTAGATGAATTTAACAGAATCAACGAAATTGGTGTAAGTACCTTCGAAAAAATGCTCTGTTTACTTAGATAGTCTTTGCAATCCGAGCATTGGTTTTTCGTAACCGGGTGCTATTACCAGTGCCTTTGTATAGTCGGCACTAGCTCGCTGAACATCGCCCATTGCTTCGTAACTCAAACCACGCATGTAAACGGCTTCGGCATATTTAGGGTCACAAGTAATAGCATTGTTAAAATGCTTCACAGCTTCCCCAAACACTTTTAAATACTCGTAATGGATGTACCCCAAATTGTAATTAGCATACTTGTTTTGAGGTTCAATACTCAATATTTTGGTGTACAACTCAATTGCTTTATTCAGTTCGTTGTTTTCTTGCAAATACATAGCAGTATTGTACATTACTTCAACGCTTTTGGGATCTAACTTCAGTGCATTTTCATAATATTTTAATGCCAATGGATTTCGTCTAGCAGCATAAATTAAACCTAATTGCACATAAGCATTGTAGTATTCCACATCTTGCTCAATGGTTGTTTGGAAACTTGAGATAGCCTTGGCTGTATCGCCCATTTCCTTGAAGTCCATCCCCTTAATAAAATAAGCTTTGGGAGTATTCACGTCTATTTTCAACACTTTGTCAAGATATTCAATCGATTTTTTATTGTCCTTTACATATAAATAAAGCTCGCCCATGCGCAACAATGCTTCCTTATTCGCAGGATCCAACAAAAGACTCTTGTCGAGTGAGCGCTTTGACTGCGATGATTTTCCACCGGCAAAAAATATATCGGACAGTGTTACGTAAAAATCAGCTTTACTTGAATCCAAGGTAATTGCCACTAAAATATCCTTTGATGCTGCACCTAAATCTTTTTGTGCATAATAATACTTTGCACGTTCATTGTAATAAGCGGCATTTTTAGGTTCAGCAGTAATTTTTTGATTGAGTTCTTGCAAGGCAGCAGGCGCATTCGTTTTAGCACTAACAGCCTTCTCAGTCTCCCCTTGTTTACAAGAAAAAACCAACAGTAATAAAAAACATAGTAATTGAAGAGTACGATATATCATATTCATAAATAAAGAGAATGCAAGCTATCTATAAACTTGCATTCTCCTTTAAGCTAGTAATATTAAGCTTCTTTGTTTAAAGCATCCTTAATTTTATTCTCTAATTCATCTGCCAACTCAGGATTATCTTGCATCAATTGCTTCACTCCATCTCGGCCTTGTCCTAATTTGGTATCGCCATAGCTAAACCAAGAACCACTTTTCTTAATAATGTTATGCTCTACACCTAAATCTACAATTTCTCCTACTTTAGAAATTCCTTCGCCATACATTATATCAAATTCGGCTAATCGGAAAGGAGGTGCTAATTTGTTTTTAATTACCTTCACACGTACCCTATTTCCATTCACTGTTTCAGCATCTTTTAACTGACCAATTCGTCGAATATCTAAACGTATAGATGCGTAAAATTTCAAGGCATTACCACCGGTTGTTGTTTCAGGATTTCCAAACATTACTCCAATTTTTTCACGCAATTGATTGATGAAAATGCAGCAGCATCCGGTTTTATTAATAGTTCCTGTAAGCTTTCGCAAAGCTTGACTCATTAAACGGGCTTGTAAACCCATTTTTGAATCACCCATTTCACCTTCAATTTCACTCTTTGGAGTTAAGGCAGCTACTGAGTCAATTACAATAATATCGATAGCTCCTGAGCGAATTAAATTTTCAGTAATTTCTAATGCTTGCTCTCCATTATCGGGCTGTGAAATCAATAAATTTTCAGTATCCACTCCTAATTTCTCAGCATAAAAGCGGTCAAAAGCATGCTCAGCATCAATAAATGCAGCAATACCACCCGCTCTTTGACATTCAGCTATGGCATGTAAAGCGATGGTTGTTTTACCAGATGATTCAGGTCCGTATATTTCCATCACTCTTCCTTTAGGGAAACCACCAATTCCAAGAGCAATATCCAATCCGATACTACCTGTTTTAATAACTTCAATCTGTTCAATGGCCGAATCACCCATTTTCATGATAGCACCCTTACCATAGGTTTTTTCCAACTTATCCATGGTCAGTTGTAAAGCCTTCATTTTTTCTTTGTTGATTTCCTTGGCTGTGTCCTTAGGTTCTTTCAACTCTTTAGTTTCCTTACTCATTTTATATAGTATTTAGATGCGTTTTTTTCTAATACAAAGAAGCAAAATCTTTAATGACTTTACAATACTCTAATCAGACTATTATTCACATCGTTGTTAGTGATGACAAAAATAGAGCGCTATTACGTCAAATCATGTCGCTTCAAAAAAATTTTTCGAAAAAATATTCTCCTGTATTATAAAGCTATATTTGAAATCAGTTTTTTTACCTATTCAATTTACTTTATGTATCCAACTATAACCGATTTAATAAAAGATTTACTGGGCATTACTATTCCTTTACCCATTCAAAGTTTTGGATTCTTTGTAGCACTTGCTTTTTTACTAGCAGCCTATTTATGGAGTTTGGAAATTAAACGCAAAGAAGGTCTTGGTCTTATGCCATCCAACAAACTGAAGTTTTTGAAAGGTGAAGCAGCCTCCGTTTCCGAATTAGTTTCATCGGCACTAATTGGTTTTTTAATAGGTTATAAAATAGGGTATGCTTTGATGAATTATGAAGCATTCACCAAAAATCCTCAAGCTATAATTTTATCCTTGTCGGGAAATTTTGTAGCAGGACTTTTGGTTGCAGGTATTTCTGTTTACCTTAAATATCGCGAAAAGCAGAAAGGTAAACTCGATAAACCTGTTTGGGAAGAAATTACGATGCACCCGCACGAACATGTGGGAAACATGACCATGATAGCTGCAATAGGTGGATTACTTGGCGCAAAGCTGTTTCATAATTTCGAAAACATGGATGATTTTATGGCTGACCCAATTGATGCCTTGCTTTCATTTAGTGGTTTAACTTGGTATGGAGGATTAATTGTTGCCACCATAGCCTTGATGGTATATGCGAAAAAAAACAACTTGTATTTTCCACATTTAATGGATAGTAGCGCACCTGCGCTTATGGCTGGTTATGCGGTTGGACGAATGGGTTGCCAAATTGCAGGCGATGGTGATTGGGGAATAGATAATTTAGCCCCACAACCTACTTGGATGAGTTTTTTACCCGATTGGACATGGGCCTATCGCTATCCGCACAACGTACTTGGCGAAGGCATACCTATTCCGGGATGCAGTGGGCAACATTGCGCCATGCTTGCAAATCCGGTTTATCCTACTCCTTTGTACGAAATAATTATGTGTAGCATATTGTTTCTTGTATTGTGGAGCATTCGAAAACGAATAAGCACTACCGGAGTATTTTTTTCGATTTACTTGATATTTAACGGCATTGAACGATTTTTAATCGAACTCATTCGCGTAAATTCCGAATATCATTTATTTGGACACGGTATCACTCAAGCTCAAATTATATCATCAGCATTAGTTGCTTTAGGTTGTTATGGGATCTTTTATTTTAAAAAGAAATCACAAACAATTTAACACAGTAATGCAACTAAACGCTATTACACAAAACAACTTAGTTTGTGAACACAAAATTGAATAACTAAAAATGAATCTTGAAAATATTACCAAGGAAGTTTGTTTGCTTACAAAAGAGGTAGGAGCTTATATTTTAAGTGAAAAAGGTAAACTTACAAAAGGCACTATTGAAGTAAAAGGACTAAACGATTTTGTTACACACGTTGATAAAACCGCTGAAAAATTATTGGTAGAAGGACTGGCAAAACTAATTCCCGAAAGCGGCTTTGTGGCAGAAGAAAATACCTCTAACAAAAAAGGCGCTCACTACAATTGGATTATAGATCCGTTAGATGGTACTACCAATTTTATACACTCATTGCCTTGTTTTTGTATTAGTATTGCTTTGATGCGTGATACCAAATTAGTGGCAGGTGTAGTTCATGAACTCAACTTTGATGAATGTTTTTATGCTTGGGAAAATAGTGCAGCCTATATGAACGATGCCATTATTTCGGTAACGAAAACTGCAAACTTAAAAGATGCTTTGCTCGCTACAGGATTTCCGTATTACGATTACAGCCGACTAAATGAGTACATGGAATTGTTTAAGTATTTTATGCAACATACACATGGTATACGCCGATTAGGTTCAGCTGCTGCCGACCTTGCCTATGTTGCTTGTGGTAGACTTGATGGATTTTACGAATATTGTTTAAAACCCTGGGACGTTGCTGCAGGAGCATTTATTGTGCAGCAAGCAGGTGGTAAAGTAAGCGATTTTTCGGGTGGCGAAAATTATTTGTACGGACAAGAAATTGTTTGTGGAAACGCCGCTGTATTTGATGAATTATTAAACGCAGTGAAAACACACATGACTTAATTTCACATGAAATTTTCGGTTAATTCTTCATTTTTTTACTTCTTTTTACTAATACTCTTCGCTTGTGAAAATGATTGCAAAAAAATAGAAAAAGGAACATATCAAGCTATTGATGTAAGTCTTAAAGTAGGCAAAAAGGCTGGATTTAAAGCCAATGGTTATGCACATTGTAAGGTGCAAGAAGTAGCCAGTTTTCCAATTTAAATAGAAATTTAAACTACTAGTTTTTTAAAACGAATTCGCTTTGGAGTTGCATCGCCACCCAAACGTTTCTTTTTATTTTCTTCGTATTCAGAATAACCTCCTTCAAAATAATACACACTTGAATCGCCTTCAAAAGCTAAAATATGTGTACATACTCTATCCAGAAACCATCTATCGTGTGAAATAATAACAGCGCACCCGGCAAAATTTTCCAAACCTTCTTCCAGCGCACGCAAAGTATTTACGTCAATATCGTTGGTTGGCTCATCCAACAAAATCACATTCCCTTCTGCCTTTAATGCCATTGCCAAATGCAAACGGTTACGTTCACCACCTGATAAAATACCACATTTTTTTCCTTGATCGGCACCATTAAAATTGAACCGAGAAACATAGGCTCTTGAGTTAATAGTTTTTCCGCCCATTTCAATCACTTCATTGCCACCGGTAATATTTTCCCATACCGTTTTATTTGGATCAATTTCATTGTGCGATTGATCAACATAACTCAACTTTACCGTCTCTCCTACTTTAAATTCACCTGCATCCGGAGCAAGTTGTTTCATAATCATTTTAAACAAGGTTGTTTTTCCGGCACCGTTTGGTCCAATTATACCAACGATTCCGGCAGGTGGTAATTTAAAATTCAAATGTTCATACAATAATTTATCTCCAAAGGCTTTTGAAACATCCACCGCTTCAATCACTTCATTTCCTAAACGAGGACCGTTAGGAATAAAAAGTTCCAATTTTTCTTCTTTCTGTTTAACATCCTCGCTCATCAATTTATCGTAAGCTGCCAAACGAGCTTTTCCTTTAGCCTGGCGACCTTTAGCTCCTTGCCGCACCCATTCTAACTCACGTGCTAAGGTTTTCTGACGTTTGCTTTCCGTTTTTTCCTCCATTGCTAAGCGCTTGCCCTTTTGATCTAACCAAGATGAATAATTTCCTTTCCATGGTATACCTTCACCTCTATCTAATTCAAGAATCCATCCAGCAACATTGTCGAGGAAATAACGATCGTGCGTAATCGCAATAACTGTTCCTGCATAATTTTGTAAAAACTGCTCGAGCCAATCAATACTTTCTGCATCCAAGTGATTCGTTGGTTCATCGAGCAATAAAATATCAGGCTTCTTTAAAAGCAAACGACATAAAGCAACACGTCGGCGCTCACCACCACTACACACATTAATAGGTGTATCTCCTTCCGGACAACGTAACGCATCCATGGCTCTTTCAAGTTTGGTATCCAATTCCCAAGCATCATGCTGCTCAATTAAATCACTTACAACTGCTTGTCGAGCGAGCAACTTTTCCATCGCCTCATCGCTCATGGGCTCAGCAAACTTGTTATTTATTTCTTCGTATTCATTGAGTATGTCAACAACTTCCTGAGCACCTTCACGAACAATTTCCATTACTGTTTTTGTTTCGTCCAGTATAGGTTCTTGTTCTAAATAACCGACTGTATAACCCGGTGAAAACACTACATCTCCTTGGAATGATTTTTCGACACCGGCAATAATTTTTAATAGAGTTGATTTACCAGAACCATTCAATCCAATGATGCCAATTTTAGCACCGTAAAAAAATGAGAGATAAATATCTTTCAGCACCTGCTTCTGCGGTGGAAAAATTTTACTCACTTTAACCATAGAAAAAATTACCTTCTTATCGTCGCTCATAGTATATGATTTATTGCTTGAATTAGTTAGAATATTTTGTTTTTTAAAACTGCATAAGGAGCACCGTAGGCTCTATACTAAACTTAAAACAGATTGCAAAAATAATGGAATTGTTTAGATTATAACAGTTTCACTACTGCATTTATTTATCCATGAAATATCAAAGTCTAACTTTTGTTTTTCATGGATAAATAATTATTTTTGTTGTATGATACATCGATTAGAATTAACTGAATTAACTACCCTTTTACGAAGTAATCCTGTGGTTGCTCTCTTAGGTGCTCGACAAATTGGCAAGACTACGATGGCTAAACTTTATGCTAAAAAAAGTCGAAAAGAAGTACTCTATTTGGATTTAGAATTAGAAAGTCATTACAATCGTTTGCTACAAGATGCTGAAAGTTATCTTTTAAAAAACAAGCATAAGTTGGTTATTATTGATGAAGTGCAACGTATGCCGCGACTTTTTGCATTGCTCAGAGCATTGGTAGATTTGGAACGGAAGCCAGCGCGCATTTTGTTACTTGGTTCTTCCTCTCCTCATTTAATTCAAGGAGTTTCAGAATCATTGGCTGGTCCAATAGCTTACTTAGACTTAGGCGGTATAAATTTGATTGAAGCAATAAAGGGCAAGGTAAAGCAAGACACGCTCTGGTTAAAAGGCGGTTTTCCGATTCCATTGGGCATGGCACGAAACATCGACTTCACAAAATGGTATACCAATTTAATTAAGTCCTACTCGGAGCGCGATTTAAGCGAATTATTTGGTGTTGAGTTTTCGGCTGTAACCATTCGTAATTTCTGGAACATGCTTGCCCATTCAAACGGCGCTATTTGGAACAAGGAAAATTACAGCCGTTCGCTGGGAGTAAGTGCACCTACAGTTGGCAGATACCTCGAATACATGGAAGGAGCATTTTTGGTTACGCGTTTGCAACCCTGGTTTGCCAACACAAAAAAAAGGCTCGTGAAAGCTCCAAAAATTTATATTCGTGATAGTGGAATTTTACATGCATTAGCACGGATTAATCAGTTGGATGATTTATATGGCCATCCGGCAGTTGGAGCTTCTTGGGAAGGATTTGTAATTGAGCAAATCCGGCAACTAAAACCTGGTCATATAGATTGTTACTTCTACCGTAGTCATCAAGGAACAGAGGCTGACTTGGTATTGGTAAGAGGAATGAAACCAATTGCTTGTATCGAAATAAAACTTTCGACTTCACCATTGCTTGGGAAAGGATTTTTACATTCGATTATTGATTTAAAAACCAAAAAGAATTTTATTGTCATACCCCAAGGAGATTCCTACACAGCAGCCAATGAAATAAGCATTTGCAACCTAAATGAATTTTTGGAAAAGCATTTACCTAAAATGTAGCTACCATGAAAATCAAAAGTTACACTTTTGATTTTCATGGTAGTTCTTACTTGTAACACTGCTACTTTTTTGATGCTTTATCGATGTAAGCAGTGACCAAATCTCCTAAAACATTCATTGGTACCGGTCCAGAAGTTAAAATAACATCGTGAAACTCACGTATGTCGAACTTTGTTCCTAGCTTTTCTTTTGCTAACTGTCGCAGTTCCATAATTTTCATCATTCCAATTTTATATCCTGTTGCTTGTGAAGGCCACACAATATATCGCTCTATTTCCTTTCGTATATCACCTTCAGGATTCGGTGTATTGTCGTGAAAATATTGCAGTGCCTTTTTACGGGTCCATTTTTTACTATGAATTCCGGTATCAACTACTAAACGTGCAGCTCTAAAAACTTCCATGCTCAAACGTCCGAAATCAGAATATGGGTCACTATAAAAACCTAATTCCTTTGGTACTAATTCAGAGTATAAGGCCCAACCTTCAACATAGGCAACATTACCCCCGCCCAAACGTCGAAACTTCGGAACATTTTTCAACTCCTGTGAAATGGCTATTTGCATGTGATGCCCTGGAATTCCTTCATGGTATGCCAATGCTTCCATTTGTGTAGTAACCTGATCATTCATGTTATATAAATTGATGTAGTAGGTTCCAGGTCTGGTTCCATCTACTGCCGGTTCTTCATAAAATGCCCCGGCTGCTGATTTTTCACGGAAAGCTTCTACCGGCTTTACTACAATGTCGGCAACTGGTTTGGTTATAAATAAAGCATCCAATTGCGCCTTCATGTCTTCAATAATTTTTACAGCTTTTACACGATACCCTTCTTTTCCTTTAGCATCATTTGTATAATAAAACTGTTTGTCGTTACGTGTAAAGTCAAAAAACTCCAACAAATTATCGTTCTTAAAATTTACCTTTTTCATAATGGCATGCATCTCTGCATGTATACGCGCTACCTCTTTTAATCCTATTTCATGAATTTCGTCGGCTGTTAAATTAGTAGTGGTAGTTGTTTTTAAGGCAGCTGCATAGTATGCTTCACCATCTGGAAACTTCCAAGCACCATCGTCGTCAGTTGCTTTCTTTTCGAGCTCGGTAAAATAACTTATAAACTTTTCATAAGCAGGGCGCATATTTTTATTCATGGCCTCTGCCGCTTCTTGCAATAACAATTT
>Ga0075163_10000802_pt1 | contig 41809 bp, 40 predicted proteins | sample JI1023141ADNA_FD_71478 | JGI IMG/M metagenome (GOLD analysis project Ga0075163, IMG submission 71478) | Wastewater effluent complex algal communities from Wisconsin, to seasonally profile nutrient transformation and Carbon sequestration -... | ecosystem: Engineered > WWTP > Effluent > Algae...
TAAAAGTACCGCTAAAATAAACGGTGATATCATTACCGGAAAACTGGCAATCGATCCGGGAGCCTTATTTACAGGCACCTGCAACATGGGTGCAAAAGTAAAAAACATGGTGCAAAATTCCGGACAAATGAATGGAGCAACAAAAACAGCCTAACCCAATTCTCAAATATTCTAATCTCGCCATTCAAATGGGCGTAATTATAGGTCTGTTTGCCTGGGGTGGGCAAAAGCTGGATAGTTATTACCATACTCCCAAACCGCTCTTTACGATCATTCTGAGTCTTACAGGAATAGGCATTTCGTTATACCTGGTGCTAAAGGATTTTATTAATCCAAAAAAAAAGTCCGGTTAAAATTACCCCCATGCTTTCAAAAAACCTGTTATCCATTTTTTTCTCAAGTATCACGGCCTTTGTTTTAACGACTGTGTTTAACCAATTTGCACGCCTGCATTCACCCAATGCCTATTACAGTATCCTTTATTTCGCAGTTACCTGCCTGATTCTGAATTTTGTGTATGGGTGGAATGCCAAAGCCAAAAGTTTTTCTGATCTTTTATTCGCCGGGCTGATCATCCGCTTATTACTGGCGCTCATTGTCGTGCTCATCTATTCCGTCTCCTTTCGGCCGGATTTTGCACATTTTGCGATCCATTTTATCTGCCATTACATTTTGTTTACAATTTTCGAAATAAGATATTTGCTTCAACTAATCAAGAATAACCAACCAAAAAGGCCATGAAAATAAAATTTTTACTCTCCCTGCTTTTATGCACCTCCCTGCTCTCTGCCCAGGAAAAAACCAATAAAAAGGACAGTGACTATAAATTCAGCATTATTAAAAACCTGGACGCCACCGCGGTACAAAATCAAAACATGACCAGCACGTGTTGGTCGTTTTCAACTTTATCCTTTTTAGAAAGTGAATTGATCCGATTGGGAAAAGGCAAGGAGTTTAATCTCAGCGAAATGTTTGTGGTACGTAAAGCTTATTCCCGTAAAGCGGACAATTATATCCGGATGCACGGCAAAACAAATTTTGGCGAAGGGGGTGGTTTTCCGGATGTAATGAGTGTGTTGAAAAACGATGGCATGGTGCCTGAAGAAGTTTACACCGGAAAAAAAGATCCAAGCGCGCCACACAATCACAAACTGCTGGAAACCACTTTAAAAAACATTTTACAACCCGCCTCGTTAGACGAGACTCAAAAAATTGACTTTAATTTTTTGCACAACTCCGTGAATGCGGTATGCGATGAATTTTTAGGAAAAATCCCCGAAAAATTTGATTACAAAGGAAAACCCTATACCCCCAAAACCTATGCCGAAGCCTGCGGTTTAGTGGCGGACGATTATGTTTTAATCACCTCATTTTCGCACCACCCTTTTTACACACAATTTATATTGGAAGTACCCGACAACTGGAATTGGCAGCCGGCTTACAACCTCCCGTTAAATGAATTTCAGGAAGTGATGACACACGCAATTACTACCGGGTATACATTCGCGTGGGCGGCCGATGTGAGCGAAAAAGGGTTCTTGTTCAAAGATGGACTTGCAGTGGTTCCTGAAACATCTTTTATGACCATGAGCGAGGAGGACAAAAAAAACCTCTCCTTAAAACCGCACAAACAGCTCGCAATTACTCAGGAAATTCGTCAACAAGCCTTTGATAACTATGAAACGCAGGACGATCATGGCATGCACATTGTTGGAATGGCAAAGGATCAGAGCAACACGCCTTATTACATTGTAAAGAACAGTTGGGGAACAGACCGGAACCAATGTGACGGTTACTTTTACGCGAGCGAAAGTTATGTACTTTACAAAACAACCAGTATTTTGGTGCATAAAAAAGGCATTCCGGCCGGTCTGGCTAAAAAACTGGGCATTTTGCAGTAAAATTGCCCAGCGGTAGGGCAATACGCCTTACCCAACGATTGGGTCGCGAATTACGTATGGTTAAGTGTGTTAAACCGCTTAGCCAATATTCCTCATTTGATGCTGAAAAAATTTAGCACGGTTTTTGAAAACCTGAAGATCATGAAAGCAAAACAAATAACCATGCCAATGCTTCCCTTAAACGTGTTGCTTTTACCACGGGAAACAACCAAGCTCCATATTTTTGAAGAAAGGTACCAGCAATTGGTGACCGAGTGCCTCGAAAACGACGCCTCTTTTGGAATTCCTTATATGGAAAAAGGTAAGATCATGGAATACGGTTCGGAGGTTAAAATTAAAAAGGTGCTGAAAGCCTATGAAAATGGCTCGATGGACATTTTAATCGAGTGCAACAACCTGTTCCAATTGAAAGAATTTTCAAAAATTCTTAAACCAAAACTGTATGGCGCCGGCCTTATTGAATATGTGCCTTCTCAAAAAATTCTTCTTAACAACCTGCAGGATGCCACCGTTAATTATTTTAGCTCCATCCAAAATAAGTTAATCGATTATGAAACGGTTTCGGCTTTAACAGTATACAATGTGGCCTCTGCGCTTCAGTTAACCAATCCGGAAAAATACCGACTAATTGCGGCCCCAAACCAACAGTTGCATTTATTAGGCCTGCTTAAATTCATCATTCACATCATTAATACCGAACAACAAATTAAGGACAAGTTCATTAACAATTAATGGATGGAAGCTTTCAAAAAAGGTGACAACCCTTTTTATTTTAACTACTACCGGAGATAAAACCGGTAGCCCAAGCCGTATTCAAAATTATAGGCGACAGCAAAGTGGGTACGTAGTCCGAACTGCGCTACCAGGCCGCTACGCGTGTAATACCGCACTCCTATCCGGGTTACCACGTAACCATCCGGCTTCACTTTCTGAAAAGCGTAGTAACCCATTTCGACAGGAAAACTGATCCTGCCAATGTTATACGAATACCCCAACCGCGCACTGATCCTCAGTTTGTCCATGCCCTCAGGTTCCTTTTCAATAACGTTTTTGTAATCGTATTGGTAATTTTGATCGTAATACACATCTACCCCAAGGCTAAATTTATGGGTATTTCTGACATTCCGCTGATAAGCGACGGATCCCACAAAGGTTTTTAATTCTTCTCCCGAAATTTCACGCTGATTAAACCCGATGGCCGCAAATGCCAGGAGTTCATTTTTGGACTTTACTTTTGTATTGGAATCGACTTTTATTACCGGCTGTTTCGATTTTGACGGGATCAGGTAATTGAAACCAGCGGTCGCGCTTACAATATTTAGTCCAAGGTTCGGATTTCTATACCGACCATTACTGGCGTGCGTAAACGTTAATCCGGGCTCAAACCGCAACTGTTTGGTAAGTTGTAAATGCCACAACCATCTGAATTGAACAAAGGCGTTCACATGGCTTCCAATGGCAATGTTTTTGTGATTCTCAGCAATATCAAATTTTTTAGTGAGGTAGGTTGCTCCCCAACACAATCTCAAAACAACCCGCGATTTTTTCTGACGCTCATTAAGAGGAACTTCAATAAAAGGGGCCATTACCAACCCATAGCCCAATTGACCGGCATTTCTAAAATCAATGTATTGCATGGAAATGCCAAAGTCGGGTTTGTTATTTTCCAGATGCCAAAGTTTGTTGCCTAATGCGGGCTTGGACACATTGAGTTCGTAAATAACCGGATACCCTTTCACCAAATGACCAATACTGATACGGTGCACCAGAATAAACCCATAATTAACAGCCGGTTTGATTTGCCAGTCGGGGTTACCAACAACGCCATTCTGCGCACTGGCCCTGCCAAAGGTTAAAAACACTAATAAAATATAAAAATAGTTGTTTTTCAAAAAGATGCTAAAATAATTAAAAATAACTGACGTTTACGGAGGACAAAAGATTTAACAATTATAAATTATTAAATTTGCCGGATATGGATGAGAGAGCGGTTTCCTTTTTGCGTTTACTAAAAATAATGGATGAGTTGAGGGAACAATGCCCCTGGGATAAAAAACAAACCATTGAAAGCATCCGGCATCTAACCATTGAAGAAACTTTTGAATTGAGCGACGCCATTCTCAAGCAAGACCTTCATGAAGTAAAAAAAGAACTGGGCGATTTGCTTCTGCACATCGTTTTCTATTCACGTATTGCCTCCGAAACAAACCATTTTGCGATAAAAGACGTGATTGACGGGCTTTGCGAGAAACTTATTTTCCGTCATCCACACATATACGGTGACGTAAAGGCCGAGACGGAAGATCAGGTAAAACAAAACTGGGAACAACTGAAACAAAAAGAAAAAGGCGGCAACAAGTCTGTTTTAGCGGGCGTCCCCAACAGCATGCCAGCGTTACTAAAAGCCTATCGTATTCAGGAAAAAGCCAGAGCCGTGGGTTTTGACTGGGAACATCCGGAACAGGTATTTGAAAAAGTGAAAGAAGAGCTGGGTGAGTTTGAACTGGAAGTCAAAAATAAAAATCATCAAAACGCCGAAAAAGAATTTGGCGACATCCTTTTTTCTTTAATTAATTACGCCAGGTTTTTAGATATCAATCCCGAAGATGCTCTGGAGCAAACCAACAAAAAATTTATCAAACGCTTTGCGTACATGGAAAGTAAGGTGAAGGAACAAGGCAAACAAATTGCAGAATGCGATCTGGCCGAACTGGATACCTACTGGAACGAAGCCAAAAATCTGTAAGCGGTAATGAAATCATTTCTTAAACATAATAGTTTAATACTATCCTTATATGGTATTGCACTGCTGTTTTCTTTTTTCCTGCTCCTGAATTACGAAAAAGTAATCATACATATCTACCTTAACCGTTTGGTTGGTAACGCTTTTCTCAACGATTTTTTTTATTACGTGACCTATTTTGGCGATGGAATGCTAGCGCCTTTTCTTTTGCTGGCCATATTAGTTTATAATACCCGGCTGGGAATTTACACCACGTTGTCGTTTATCACCGCTTCTCTTTTCTCGCAGGTATTAAAACACTTTTTCTTTGATGATGTGAACCGTCCTTTATTTGTTTTTCAATGGCAATACCATTACCCCATTAATTACGTAGAGGGAGTTGAACGCTACATTCATAACAGTTTTCCAAGCGGACACGCCACGCAGGCATTTGCAATTTTTATGTGCCTGGCTTTTACCGCCAAAAAACAACCAGTAAAGCTGTTGTTCTTTAGCCTCGCCGTGGTAACTTCGTTTAGCCGGGTGTATTTATCGCAGCATTGGCTGAGCGATATAACTGCCGGCAGTGTGATTGGTTTTATTTTTAGTATCTTGTACTACTATCTGCTTATTAGCAGGAACAAGTTACAACGATTTGACAGGGCCATTTATAAACTGAAAAAGACTTGAACATCCGCTTTAAAAATAATTTTTTTCTAATTGCGCTCATCGCTTCCATTGCCGCGATCATTTTTATCCCGTTTATTGGAAATTGCCCCCTGTTTGATTGGGACGAGGTAAACTTTGCAGAGTGCGCGCGCGAAATGGTAAGTTCAGGTAATTACTCACTGGTACAATTGAATTACCGGCCATTCTGGGAAAAGCCCCCGTTTTTTATATGGCTTCAGGCAGGCAGTATGAATCTTTTTGGAGTTAACGAGTTTGCCGCCCGTTTTCCGAACGCGCTATGCAGCATTTTTTCTCTGGTTGCCATTTTTTGGATCGGTAAAAAATTCCACTCGCAAAAATTTGGCCTGGTATGGGCCTTTATTTATGGGGCCACCCTGCTGCCGCATCTCTATTTTAAATCGGGATTAATTGATCCCTGGTTTAATCTTTTCATTTTTCTTGCTGTTTACAATTGCATTGTTTTTATTAACAATCCCGGTGGCAAACAGGAACTAAGAAACGCCTTGTTAGCAGGGCTGTTTCTGGGCATGGCGGTACTTACCAAAGGTCCGGCGGCGATGGCGATTGTGGCGTTAACGTTGCTCGCATTTATGGCCTGGACCCGGCGCATCAAATTACTACTTACGCTGCCTTTCATCCTGTTTACCCTCACTACACTACTGGTATCGGGAAGCTGGTTCATTATTGAATATCTAAAAGGCAATGAGAAAATCATTTCGGAGTTTATTGCTTACCAAATTCGTTTATTTGAAACCGGTGATAGTGGTCACGACGGGCCTTTTATCTACCACTTTGTAGTGCTGTTGGTAGGATGTTTTCCGGCATCACTCCTCTTCATTGCTTCTTATCTAAAGTACAAGGAGCTCACGCCCTACCAACAACTCTTTCGCAAAATATTTATCTGTCTTTTCTGGGTGGTTTTGCTTTTATTTTCGTTTGCGCAAACTAAAATCATTCATTACTCCTCGCTGTGTTACTTTCCTCTCACGTTCGTTGCCAGTATTGGCCTTGTCAATTATTTTCATCAATTAAAATTTGATGTTGTTTCAAAAAGCGTTTATTGGCTAATAGCCATCCTTTTCACCATCGCTTTTACAGCCATTGGTTTTATTGATTATTATAAAGGCTGGGTGATCGGGAGTGGGATCATAAAAGATGCATTTGCCGCTCAAAACTTACAGGCAGAAGTGCACTGGAGTGGCTTCGAATTTATCATTGGGCTGGTGTTTCTCCTGTCATCGCTCCTCATTTTTATGGCCATTCAGCATAAAAAAATAAAACTTCTGTATTATGGCTTTGCCACCAACCTTTGTTTTATTTACCTGGCCATCGCTGTTATTATCCCAAAGGTGGAATTGTATTCGCAAGATGCCGCGATTGAGTTTTACAAAATATGCGCGCAACAACATTGTTATGTTGAAACACATGGGTTTAAAAGTTACGCTTACTTATTTTACTCAAACCGCCAGCCGGAAGATTATCAAAATCCCGACCAGATAAGATACATTAACGAACAATTGGATGTGATGGAAAAAGAAGGCCACTCGCGGATTAAAAGTTACGCCACCTCCAATTTACTCTGGATGGAAAATGGGAAAATAGACCGGCCGGCTTACATTGTCATAAAAACGAAAGAAGAGTTAGAAATGCTCAAAAAACCGGATATGATGAAACTTTATGAAAAGAACGGTTTTTCATTTTTTGTGAGAATGCCTGCCAAATAGTCTTTTTTTTGGGTTGGCATAGTATATGTTTTAAAGCCTTTAACAATTAACAATTTTGAACATGATGTACTTTGGAGACTCAAACGAACTGGCATTTAGGGATGGATTAGACGAGGATTCAGACTTTATCCCTCTTTTAAGCGCTGAAGATGAGGATAATATGCGGAATGAAAAGATCCCGGAAATACTGCCAATATTACCGCTTCGCAACACGGTGTTGTTCCCCGGAGTGGTAATACCTATTACCGTGGGACGGGATAAATCGATACAACTGATAAAAGACTACAATAAAGGCGATAAAACCATTGGGGTGGTGGCGCAGAAAAGCGACGTTGTGGAAGAACCTACCGCCGATGATCTTTACAAAGTAGGAACAGTAGCGCATATTATTAAAATGCTGCGCATGCCCGACGGCAATACAACCATCATTATTCAGGGCAAAAAACGTTTTAAAATACTTGAATACATTCAAACAGATCCTTATCATAAAGCCAGAGTAGAGGCTTTTGACGAGGTGCGGCCGCCAAAAAATGACAAGGAGTTTCAGGCGATTGTTTCCAATTTAAAGGAGACTTCACAGCAAATCGTCAAAATTTCGCCTAACATTCCGAGCGACGCCGGATTCGCCATCAATAACATTGATAGTCCAACCTTCCTTGTAAACTTCATCTCGTCGAATATGAATGCCAAAACGGATGATAAACAAAAAATGTTGGAGGTCGCCAATCTAAAGGAACGCAGTATGCTGGTGCTTGGGAACCTGAACAAGGAATTTCAGATGTTGGAATTGCGCAACCAGATCCAGAATAAAACCAAGATGGACCTGGACAAACAACAACGTGATTATTTTCTGAATCAGCAGATTAAAACGATACAGGAAGAACTGGGTGGAAATAACTTTGAGCAGGAAATAAACGGATACATTGAAAAGGCTGAAACAAAAAAATGGAGCCATGAGATCAAAGAAGTTTTTGACAAGCAGGTTTCTAAACTGCAACGCATGAACCCCAACGCGGCGGAATATGGCATACAAACCAATTATGTGGAATTGTTGCTTGAGCTGCCGTGGAACGAATTTTCGGAAGATAATTTTGATCTCAAACACGCGCAGGAAATTTTAGACGATGATCATTTTGGCCTTGAAAAGGTGAAAGACCGAATTATTGAACACCTGGCTGTACTTAAATTAAAGGGTAATCTAAAATCACCTATCATTTGTTTATATGGTCCTCCGGGCGTTGGTAAAACATCCTTAGGTAAAAGTATCGCAAAAGCCCTCAACAGAAAGTACGTGCGCATGAGTCTGGGTGGCTTAAAAGACGAAAGTGAAATTCGCGGTCACCGTAAAACCTACATTGGCGCTATGCCAGGCAGGATTCTACAAAATCTGAAAAAAGTGCAATCTTCCAACCCGGTGTTTATACTGGATGAGATTGATAAGGTGGGCAGCGATTATCACGGAGATCCCTCATCGGCGTTATTGGAAGTACTGGACCCTGAACAAAACTCAGCCTTTTACGACAATTTTCTGGAACTGGATTACGATCTGAGCAAAGTCATGTTTATTGCCACCTGCAATAACCTCGCCAACATACAACCTGCGCTGCGCGACCGGATGGAAATAATTGAAGTGAACGGGTACACGGTAGAAGAAAAATTGGAAATCGCTAAACGGCATTTAATTCCAAAACAAGTTGAAGAGAGCGGCCTAAAAAAATCGCAATTAAAAATAAGTGATAAAGCTCTTGAGTTTTTAATTGACACCTATACCTCTGAAAGTGGGGTGCGGAATCTGGAGAAAAAAATATCCAAAATTGCGCGCAATGCCGCCGTTCACATTGCCAAAGGTGAAGAAATTCCAAAAATAAACGAAGAGAGCATTGTTAAAATTCTTGGCCCTTCGCATGTGCGGGATAAGTATCAGGGTAACGATATTGCAGGTGTGGTTACGGGACTTGCCTGGACGCAGGTAGGCGGCGATATTCTGTTTATTGAAACCAGTTTAAGTAAAAGTAAAAGTAGCAAACTTACCTTAACCGGTAATTTAGGCGACGTTATGAAAGAGAGCGCTACCCTTGCCCTCGAGTATCTGAAGGCACACCCGCATATTATTGACCTTTACAGCGATGTGTTTGACGAACACAACATTCACATTCACGTACCCGAAGGCGGCACTCCAAAAGATGGTCCAAGCGCGGGAATTGCCATGCTGACCTCATTGGCCAGCGCCTTTACAAAACGTAAAGTAAAAAAAGCTTTGGCCATGACCGGCGAAATTACGCTGAGGGGTAAGGTACTACCCGTTGGCGGAATTAAGGAAAAATTGCTGGCGGCAAAACGGGCCGGCATTAAAGAAGTAATTTTGTGCCTCGATAATAAAAAAGATGTAGAAGACATTAAACCCGATTACTTGAAAGGGTTAACCTTTCATTATGTAACACAAATGGAAGAGGTACTGAAGATCGCTTTGCTCAAAGAAAAAGTTAAAGAGATTTAATACCCGTTAAATCTGACCAGTTTAAAAAAAGGGATGGACGGTGTCCATCCCTTTCTAATTAGCTTATTCGTCTTCGCTGCCGGTATTGTCTGGCAACTGCGGTATTTTTACTTTATCGGTTTTTTTCAACCCTTCTGTAATTTCTATGTTGATCCCGTCGGAAAGACCGGTTTTCACGTAACGTTTTTCAAACTGCTGATTTCCCTTTTCCACTTCTACAAACGTTTTTTCCTTATCAAATTGCAATACACTTTCGGGAACGGCCATGACCTTATCTTTACGGGCTAATATAATATCGGCGTTAGCACTATAACCTGCCCGTAAAAACGCGCTATTATCCTTACTGATTGAAGCCCGAATAAGGAATTGAATCGCCCCGTTTTCCGTTACACCCTTTGGAGCGATGTACTCCAATTTTGCTTTAAAACTTTCTTTATCAATAGCACCGATGGTCAGCACAATTTCCATGTTTACCTGCACCTTCCCTACTTCACTCTCATCCAGTTTCCCTTCAAAGATCATTTCGCCCATGTTGGCAATGGAGGCGATGGTAGTGCCTTCGTTAAACGTATTGCTTTCAATCACCTGGCCACCCTCCTTTACCGGCACATCCAATACCATCCCCGAAATGGTTGACTTTACGAAGGTGTTGGAAGTGGCGCCCGACGATTTGGAAACTCCGTCTTTAATGATCTGCAATTGATTCTGAGCGGCCATTAATTCCTCATGACTGGTTTTTATTTTTAATTCGAGTACCTGAAATTCAGATTTCGAAATCACATTTTGGTCAAAAAGTTGTTTATTACGCTCGTATTCTAATTTCGCGTTATCATAATTTAATTGAGCCGAATTTACCCTGCTTTCAGCATTCGCCATGTTCAACATGTTTGGAATGATTTTTATTTTAGCGATCACATCTCCATTTTTCACTTCCTCGCCAGCCACAATATAAAGTTTCTCAATGATGCCGCTCACCTGCGATTTCATATTCACCTCTTTACGTGGTGTAACTGAGCCGGTAGCTACTGTTTTTTTTACAATGATGGTATCAAAAGGAACAACTGTTTCATACACCCGGGGTGGCGTTTGTGATTTCTGAAAAAGAAAATAAAACGTCCAAATAATTAACGAGACAAAAACGACAATTAAAATACTATTCCTGATTTTTTTAAACATGATTCTAAAGTTAGTGAGTTGATTTAATAAATTTTATTTTAATGGTGATTTAATTCTTAATATTATTCGGTCCTTAGTGCTTCTACGGGTTTTATGCTTACCGCTTTCCGGGCCGGGATCAGTCCCGCAAAAGCCCCGCTAATGATGAGTACCGTGAGTGCTTTTAGTGCTACCGACAGATCGACTGTTGGGTTCATAAACATTTCTCCTGAATTGCCAATCAGGGAATTAATGAGTTCAAGAAGTCCGATGCCCACCACTAAACCAAAGTAACCGGATATGGCGGTAAGGAATATGGTTTCCATAACTATCTGGCCGATGATTTGCGCCGGAACGGCTCCCAGAGCACGTTTTACGCCTATTTCTTTGGTACGTTCCTTAACCACAATCAGCATGATGTTGCTAATGCCAATAACACCCGCTAAGAGGGTTCCTATACCAACAATCCAAACCAATACTTGGATTCCAATAAATAAGCCCTCCAGCTTTTTGTACTCCACTTCCATGTTCCAGTGGCCAATAGCCTTTACGTCATCGGGCGCTATTTTATGGCGCTCCTTTAATAGTGAAATTACTTTTTCTTCCGACTGCGCGGCAGGAATTCCATCCTTTGATTTGATCGCAAACCAGCCAACCACATCCCCATAGTTAAATGCGTTTTGAAAGGTGGTAAAAGGAACATTGATGCGTTGCGCCTGTTCCCTCCCGTCGCCCCCACTGGCCGTTTGCACAGTAATCCCTACAATTTTGAAATAAACACCATTTATCCGTACATAATCCCCCAGGGCTTCCTCCCCATTTTTAAAAAGTAATTCAACCACTCTGGGACCCACCACACACACTTTCCGCTTTTCTTTAATATCTAAATCGTTAATATACCGGCCTTTTTTAATTTTTACGTGTTCGATCTTACGTGAAACCGGGTAGTTTGCCTGGATCTCACAGGCGGCAGTCTTTAATCCGCGCACCACATTGCTGGCTTCTTCGTGGCCACCAAGTTGATTCATCGGAGATACGGCATCCAGTTCCTTCAGCTGTTTCAAGGCTTCTACATCCGCCATGTTAAAATTGTAACGTCGGCCTGGTTTCATTCCTTTGTAACCCTTAATGGTTGGTTGGGTCCACATAAAAAAGCTATTGGTGGCAGTGCCTTCAAAATCACGAAGGATGCCGTTTTGCAGACCATTGCCCGACCCGAGCATAATCACCAGCATAAAAATACCCCAAAACACGCCCAGCATCGTTAAAAAAGTACGAAGTTTATTTTTGCGGATGGTCGCAAAAATTTCCTGCCAGTTATCACGTTCAAAAATCAAAATCAGTCTTCTCTTAATGCGGTAATCGGTTCTACTTTAGCGGCGCGTAAGGCTGGAAAAAAACCAGCCAGTGCCCCCGAAATAATAATTAATATCACCGATGATAAAGCGATATTAAGGTTAACATCCGGATCCTTAAAAAAATCGCCCTCCAATCCAAGGGATTTGATTAACTCCACCAACCCTATGCCGGCGATTAGGCCAACATAACCCGCGATAGAGGTAATAAAAACCGACTCCTGTATAATTAATGAGATGATTGAAAACGGAGATGCTCCCAGCGCTTTTCGCACCCCTATCTCTTTCGTTCGCTCTTTTACAATAATCATCATGATATTGCTTACGCCAACAATCCCTGCCATCAGGGTTAAAATGCCAATCACGTAAATAAACAATTTGATGCCGTCCAACAAATTCATGATACGGGCGTACTCCACATTATTATTGTATACACCAAGCGCATTCATATCCTTCGGATCAAACCGGTACTTCTTGGCCAGCATATTACGGATGTTGGTCACCATCTTTTCTGTTTGCTGTATACTAACGGTTCCTGTACTTGCCCAAATAGTGCCCACCCGGTCTTTTCCGTTGTAGATTCGCTGAGCAGTGAGTAAAGGGATATAGATGCGTTCATTATCTCCCCGGCCCGGATCATCAAAAACCCCCACCACTTTGTACTTAGTGCCAGCCACATCTATAAACTTATTTACAGGGTTTTCTTTTTTAAACAAGGCTTCCCGAACCGGCAAGCCAATTACACACACTTTTCTGAATTCATTAAAATCGAGTTCGTTAATAAACCTGCCCGAAATAATCTTCGCCCTTTCCAGGATATTGTGATCCGGTGCGCAGGAACGAACCGTAAACCCCGCGTGTTCATTTTTGTAAGACAACACCTTGCTTTCCCATCCTCTATAAACGGCGGAGGCGTGGTCAACCCCTGAAACACGATTTTTAATGTAAAAAAAATCTGCATTCGTCAAATGAACTTCCCGTCCGGGTTTATACCCCGCGTATGGCATGCTGGTTTGGCCGGATTCAATCCAAAGACTGTTGGCGGCATCGTTACCAAACTGCGATTGCGCGCCATTTCTGAGTCCCTGGCCCGCCGCTAACAAAACAATCAGAATAAAAATACCCCAGGCCACGCTAAAGGCAGTAAGAATAGTGCGTAGTTTATTCTTTTTGATGGTTCCAAATATTTCCTGCCATTTGTCGAGGTCGAACATCTGAGGTTTATTTCGTGGTGTTAAATTTTATGTGTCAATCAATTACTTTTTTTCAATAAACGTACCGTTTCAAATAATCAACCCGTCTTTTAAGCGGATGGTTCTGTCGGTTAACGCGGCAATATCATTTTCGTGTGTCACCAGTACAATGGTTTTACCTTGTTTATTAATTTCCTTAAAAATCTCCATTACCTCCAGCGATGTTTGGGAATCGAGCGCACCGGTGGGTTCATCTGCAAAAATTACTTTAGGGTTCCCAATTAATGACCGTGCAATGGCCACCCGCTGCTTCTGCCCACCGCTGAGTTCAGAGGGTAAATGATTCGCCCACTCTTTTAGCCCCATTTTATCGAGGTATTCCAGTGCCTTATTATTACGCTCTTTACGCGATACTTTTTGATAATAAAGCGGTAATGCCACATTTTCCATCGCATTTTTGAATGCCAGAAGATTAAAGGACTGAAAGACAAATCCCAAAAACTGATTGCGTAGCTGAGCTGATTTTTTTTGAGAAAGATCTTTGATCAACATTCCATTTAATTGGTAGGAACCGCTATCGTAATTATCCAGAATGCCCAAAATATTTAATAATGTGGATTTGCCAGAACCTGACGACCCCATGATAGAAACAAATTCCCCCTCACGGATATGGAGGTCAATGCCTTTTAAAACCTCAAAAGAAGTTTCTGCCAGTTTATAGGACTTGCGAACCTGGTTGAGTTTGATCACCGTCAAAATTAGAAATAATATGCGAAAACAATAAACCGCTTATCGTGGTAATTTTGCGTTTATGGAAATGATGTGCGTTAGTTAAATGTTTTCAACAACACGAAAGCGGCCCAGTAATAAGGATGAGGATACTTTTCTTTAACGGCCTGCCGGGCTTTTATAAATGCTGATGCCACATCTCCCTCCACAGCGTAGTTTTCATAAAAACCGGTCATTAAATATTGAGTGGCGTAATCGTCAACAGGCCACAGGCTCATGAGAATGTTTTTGGCCCCTGCAATGGTAAAGGACCTTTGTAAGCCCGCAACGCCTTCGGTACCAAACTCGTCGCCCAAACCGGTTTGACATGCCGAAAGCACAACCAGATCCGTTCCATTTAAATTCAGTAAAGACGCTTCTCCGGCAGTTAGGATCCCGTCATTTTTAGAATCACGCGCCAAAGTATCCTGTGTAGAAGGACCCGCACCGGCCAGTATCAATCCGGAACGAAGCAAAGGATCGCGTTGAATGGCCGCTTTGTCAAATCCTAAAAAGGTTTTGTCCTGGCTTTCGACACTCTTTAGATAAAACCCGTGCGTTGCAATGTGTAAAACACCCGGGGAATTTGTTTGCCGTATCTTTTCTTCACTTGCCCATTGTTCTGTAAATACCTCTGTTTTCCAACCATGCGTTTTTAATTCGCGCGAAATCTGTTCCACTTCCACTTTTGTGCCGGGAAGTTTTGATAAATTTACCAAACCAAAACGTTTAGCCAGCATTTGCCCGGGTAGCAAGGGGTTAACCGGACTTGTTGACGTATTAAAATCGTATTCGTAATCGGGATACCCAAACAAACAGGCTGTTTTGTTGATCGGTGTTTTTGAGGCGTCATACATGGAACCCAAATTAGAGGTTTGAATTATTTCGAACTCATTGCACACATAATTCTTCGCTGAAGGAATATACAAACCGGAAAAACTGATCTTATGAAAAATGCCATCCGCTGAAACGTATACTTTTTTGATTCCCCGTAACCATGGGTGGAAGGGCTGAAAGTACCGTCCATAACTGACGGTGTCAGAGATCTGCCCCTCAATACAGGCATAATAATGCTCGAAAGCAACGCTATCTAGCCAAGCCCCATTTTCAAAAATAACAAAGGCCGGTACTGCGTTTTTTTTTGTGGCAATAAGCGCTCCGTATTTTATCATGACCTGATTTTTGCCCAGGAGTTCGCTTACTTTGAAAATTTCAATGGCCCCTTCTGTGGCAGAAAGTGATTGACGTAACTGCTCATAGGTAATACTTTTTTTTGTAGAAAAATTACTCACCTTCGATTTGATAATAGTTTCAAGGGTGGAAATTTTAGCAAACAGATCATTATTATCGTCCGACCGATCTGTTGATTTGTAACGATCGATGAGTTCGTTTTTTAACGACAACCACTCGGCATATTGTTCTTTCAGCGTCTCATCATTCCCGGCAAGCACTTGTTTTCGCAGTTGCGCCGAACGGTTGGCGAGCAGAGACTTTAATTGCAGCTGATACTTATAGGCCCGTATCAGCTGCTCTGAAAGGTCGGCGCCAGATTTACTTTGCCGATAATTGATGACATAGCTATTATAACTTTCAAAAACAGGAGTAATGAGTTGGATAAAATTCATTTGATTGGACTCGCTCATCGCATCAAAATATGCATCGATCTGCCCCGAATAATAATCCATACAACCAAAATAAAAGGGAGTGGCCGCAGCAAATTTTTTCTGCAGGGAGTAAATTTCGGCAATCCCAAACTGAGCCCTGGCGTATAATTCGTGTTTAACTCCCAAATTCTTTTCGATTAAAGCCAACGCTTCCATTAGATTTTTTTCAGCCTGGTCGTATCGACTCATTTGACGGTAAAGCTCACTGGTAGAAATAAGGTAAGACGCATAACGATAATGGTTTTTACCAACTGTTTTCTCGATGATGCTCAGGGCCTCTAATTTATACGCTTCGGCTTTTTTGTAATCGTCAAATTGCAAATAACACAACGAGAGGGAATTAAGATTATTTGCGTAGCTCTGATGATTTTCACCCACTGTTGTTTTATACACCGCGTTGGCTTCGAGGTTCTTCTCGAGCGCCTTTTGATAGTAGCCCGATGCAAAAAAAACATTGGCCAGATTGGCCAGGGCATTGGCGTAATTTTCCGAATTTCCACCAAAATTTTGTTTACGAATCTCAATGGCGGTCCATAGTAATTCTGAAGCTTCGCCATATCGGCCCAGATCAGAATACAGGTTGCCTTTATTGCTTAAGGTGGTACAATACGATTCGGTGAACGTTTCCCCATGGGCTTCGTAGATAGCCTGCGCGTTAGCGTAAGCCTGTTCCGCCTTTTGCGGATCACTTAATCCTTTATAACATAAGCCAAGATTATTCTCAATGGTGGCCAACAAATGATGATCGTGTAATTTGTACTGCTGGTAAAGTGTTTTGGCGTTTTCAAGATGGTTTGTTGCATTTTCGTAATAACCGGCCTCCCGGTAGACATCACCCAGATTGGAAATTCCCGTCACATAAGTTACCGTATCGCCCAGTTTTAAAATCCGTTTATTCTGAACTTCTTGTTCAAAAATTCGGATGGCGGAAGTATAATCGCCCAAATTCTGTAACACAATTGCTTTGTAGTATAATAAAGTGATATAACGAATGTTGTTCTCGCCGTCGAGGGTTTTATAATAGTAGAGAAGCGCGTCGATGTATGGCTGAGCATCGTTGTATTTTCCCAACCCAATCAAAAGCCCTGTATAATTGTAAAAAATCTCGGTGTACTCACGGCTCGATTGACCATATACCGCTGCCATACCGGCCATACACTTCAGGTAATATTTTTCTGCTTCCAGGTAGTTATTGGCATTTTGGTTGAGGATGGCCAAAGACAATTCCACAATGTGTTTTAACGAAGTATCGCGGGCTTTTTGAGCGTATTCCAGCGACAACAAATAATTGATTTCCGCCTGAGTCACGTTGTTTAACAGGGAATAATTGTTCCCCAAAATACTGTATAACTGGGTCGAATTATCCGGGTACTTGCTTAACAATGCGGCATACTTTTTCGAAAAATTCGTCAGGCTAACCACCGGCACCGAGTCGCCACTTTCCAGTTTGTTACTAATTTCCTTCCAATCCTGTTCATAGCTCTGGGCATTTATAGCGGTGGCCGTAACAAGTATTAGGGATATTATTTTTAATTTCGCCGAAACAATCTTAATCACAACCAAAATTAACCCAAATATCCTATGAATAAAATTTTTCATCTGTCCACCTGCGATACCTGCAACCGCATTATTGATGAACTGGGATTAAAAGGAAAGAAATTTATCTTTCAGGACATTAAAACTGAAAAAATAACAAAAGTCCAATTAGAGGAGCTAAAAGAAAAAGCAGGCTCCTACGAAGCGCTGTTTAGTAAAATTGCCAGGAAATACAGGGAACTAAAACTTAACGAAAAACAACTGACCGAAACCGAAATGAAGAATTTAATTCTGGAAGAATACACCTTTCTAAAACGTCCGGTCATCCTTGTTAACAAAGAAATCTTTATTGGCAATTCAAAAAGTGTGGTTGAGGCGGCAAAAAAAGCGATCCGGTAAAAATAAACCCGGATCACTTCTTAATAATTAATTAACTGTTAATCCTCCATAAGATCATCAGGCTGACCTTTCATCCCCTGGCGTTGTCCCTCTTTGCGTTTCGCCCTTAACTCTTGTTTTTTCTTCTTTTGATCTTCGGTTAAAAAAGCATTGACATCCGCATCGAAGGTTTTTGCGTTAACCAACATTTGTTTGTGCAAGTCCCTGCGCTCATCGGGCGTGGTTGAGCCTTTCATTTTTTCACGGTACGGGGTGTTTGCAGTTATCCGTTTGAGGGCTGCGGCTTCCCATTTGTTCTTTTGATCGGCGGTCAATCCCAGGTCCTTTTCAGCCCGCTCAGCATCCTTTTTGGCTTTTTCTTCCGGCGACTTATTTACCACCGGTTGTTTTTGCAATGTTGCCGGTGATGCAACCGGCTGGGCAATACCCATAAACGCAAGGCCTGTTATTAGGCCGCCTGCTAAAATGATTTTTTTCATAACTTGTTTTTCTTTTAGACGTACAAAACCGCCGGGAGTTTAGCCATTTAACATTTATTTAAGAATACTTAGTTTCATCCGGATATCCCTGAGTGGCCGATTGCGCTCATCGGTTTTTACGCCGGCGATTTTATCAATCAATTCAAGACCTTCGATCACTTCCCCAAAAACGGTATAGGTTCCGTCCAGATGGGGTGTTCCTCCGAATTGCGTGTAAGTGGTTATTTGCTGTTCATTGAATTGATACTCTGGCGTTTTATGGTGTTCGGCTTTGATCAGCTTTTCTATCTCGGCATTTACTAAAGCCGCACTGTCTGTCTTACTTTCATTTTTCAGGCGGTTATAAGTCTGTTTCAATCGTGCTCCATCGGGAGTTTTCAGAAAAGCACGTGCCGCGGCTGTATAATGGGCTTTATTGATGCGGTCTTCATACTTTTTTAATTCTTCCATCGTTCTTTTTCTTCCCATCACAATATAAAACTGGGAAGCGCTGGAAGCAAATTTCGGGTTGACATCGTCACTTTCTCTGGCAGCGCAGAGTACCCCTTTTTTGTGAATCAGTTTTGGGACTATTTCAGCAGGCACTGTGTAACCAATATCACCGTGTCCAAGACTGTCACCCTTAGCGGCGCGTTTACTCAAATGATCACCACCCTGTATCATAAATTCATTAATGACCCGGTGGAAAAGGAGCGAATCAAAAAAATGCGCTTCAACCAGTTTTAAAAAATTGGCTTTATGAAGTGGTGTTTCTTCGTATAATTTAATTTTCATGGTTCCGTAAATGGTTTCCAGCAGAACCGTTTCGTGGCTGGGGGTTTGAGCCTTCGTCGTAACAACGAGACCCATGAAGATAACGACCAGTGAAATAAACTTTTGCATGATAAACTATTTTATTTATATTTGTTTAGCTAATATATCAATTAAATATGACGAAGCCCATTGTACTAGTGATTGCTGGATTTTTCCTCTCCGCATTCCTTTTCACAAATCTATCCTGTACGAAAAACACCGAATGTAAAGCAACTATAAAATGTGTGATGGATTCATCGAACGTACCGCTGAACAATGCGGCCGTTTTGTTGTATGCGGTAGTAAAAACCCCCACTTCGTCTGTTACCTATACCGCTGATTTAAAGGCCAATGGAACTACAGACGCCAATGGTGAAGTGAAATTCACATTTAAGCTTCCTGCTATCTATGATATAAAAGCCACTTACACGTCCGCCTCTAAAACCTATACCGGTGCAGGCATTATTAAACTAGAAGAAGGTAAAACAGTAGACAAAACCGTTACCTTAAGGAAGTGACACTAAATTTAAAACTTAATAATTTTACTTAATTTTAGTGCATTATTTTTATACAACTTTGAGGAAATCCGGATTTATATTAAGAACACTTGTTGTCACGCAATGCCTATTGCTTTTTACTGCTTGTGGTCCAGGCGGCAAAGCTGGTGGAAAAGAAGAGGGCATTATTGAATTCGAGACCAAAGCTGTCGACGAAAAACATCCCTTATCCGGACTGGCTCCCAGTTCAGCCACCCTCAAATTTAAAGGCGATAAATTTGCCATTGAAATGAGTACGATGGGCATGTTTAACACCTCCATTATTGGAGACATGAAAGCTAAAACCATTGCGCAAACTGTAAAATTTCTCGACGTAAAGCAGGCCTGCATTCAAAATGAAAGCGAAGTTATTTCGGAGAACCAGGAGTATGCTCTTAGAATTGAAGAAACCGATGAAACCAAAAAAATCATCGGTTTAAAATGCCATAAATTGAAAGTCACTAAATTAAACGAGCCCAATGTAACTTTTGATGCATGGTATACCAAAGAGCTTGGTATGGAAAATTGTAATGCCTTAACCCCCTACTCACAAGTAAAAGGTGTGCTCATTGATTACCGAATTAAAAAACTGGGTCTTGAGATGCATTTCCTTGCCAAGTCTTACAGCAATTCAGAGGTACCGGATAATACATTTGAAATTCCAGCGTCCATGAAGATTATTACTCCTGACGAAATGTCTAAATTCATCAACAACTACTAGGCCGTTACTCCGGTTTTTTTGCTGCTGTACTTCCTGTTAACCGCTTATTAGAATTTATATTTTATTATTACCTTGCTGGCGCAATAAAACTGAGCAATCATTAAAATTCAACACGATGAAAAAAATTATTACTTCCGCGGCACTTCTTCTTTTCTGCACTTTTGTAAACGCGCAGGAAAATTACACCATTAAAATGAACATGAAGATTGAAGGGCTACCACCCGAAATGGCAGGCTTTGGCGATCAGGAAACCGTAACGTATATTAAAGGCGACAAAACTAAAACGGAGATTAGCAGTATGATGGGAACTCAAACCATGCTTTTTGACGGAAAAACCCATTACTTTTTAAGTGATGCCATGGGTACTAAAACCGGTTACAGCGCTACCGCCGAAGAAATGGAAGCTGCTTCTAAAAAAGACAAACCCGAAGCCAAACCTAAAATTGAATACACGGCCGAAAAGAAAACCATTGCAGGCTATGAATGCACAAAGGCAATTGTAACATCGGAAGGAAAAGATAAAAAAGAGAATAAAATCATTGTGTGGGTGACTGATAAAATAAAATCAGACCTTGCTAAAAGTAAAAAAGGTGATCGTGGTATGATGGATCTGGGCGACATTAAAGGGTATCCGCTGGAAATGGAAATGAAACAATCGCAACAGGGTATGGACATGAAAATAGTGATTAGCGCAACCGATGTAAATACTAACGCGGTAGACGATGGCGTTTTTGCTGTGAATACCGAGGGGTATAAAATGTCTTCCTACAAAGATTACGCTGAAAAGATGAAAGCCATGAAAGGCGGACAACACTAAAATTTATAGTGTTCTTTGAAAGGAGATTTCCCTTTGTCCAATTAAAATAAAAAAACCAGCCGTTTGGGGGAATTACCCTCTTAACTCACCAAAGTAATTGTAAAAAAGGAGTTCATTTATTTGAACTCCTTTTTGTTTTCTAATTAATCGCGGTGGTTCTTTTTATTTCATTGTTCTGTTCCTCATAAATAACCTATAGCAGTAATAGTATCTTGTTCATCAATTCCCTCTATATTGTTCTTATCCTCTAAAATAGTGTTAAAATTAGCTATTTAGACTACTTTTGTAGCACTATTTCTTCCTATTTCAGCAGTATTTATATTTTTAATATCTATTTATATTTGTATAATAACTTATATTATTATATCTTTACAACAGAATTAAGACCGGACAATACTCCCAAATGTCTTATGCAAATAAGACCGGATAAAACTCCTAACCGTCTTATCAAAAGAGCCCTTGAAAGAGGGCTCTTTTGCTTTACTTTCCTATGTAATACATTCTCCAATATGAATACGTTGTTTCTTTACCATTCTCGTTAGTTCAGACTCGAACTCTCCTTTCATTTCAAGAACATATTGACCATCATATATATCAAAATCATGAACTCTCATCGCAGTAAATACTGTTATTTCATACCTGAAGAAATCTATAAAATGAACTTCAATAGGAACATTCAGTATAGTCCCTCCAGAATAAGTATCCTGTAGAAGTATGCTGTTATATATTCCTCTACCATTAGGGTTATTATGGTTTAGAAAATTAAACTCCTTTGTAAAAGCACTATAATACAATAAGTGTTTCATAGACCATGAGACTAATTGTCTTACAGCATCTGGCTCAATACCTTCCCTTTCAACATTTCGTAAAACATAGTGTTTTTCATGCCATAGGTCAAGTATTATTCTATGATTAATAGTTTCAGATAATCTTGCATTCTTTGATGCCTTGTTTTCCTTAAATTCCATAGGGTCATTTACAATTCCTGAACCCCCCACTTTAGTTGTGCTAAGATCAGTGCTATTAACATTATCTTTAGCACCTTCTTGTGCTATATTACTCTCTGACCCGAGGACAGGCCGCTTAATTCTTGGTCTTTTACCCATATTTATATATCTATATTATCTATTTAACCACCCCTTTACAATTAATATAATAAATTTTCTTGAGAAATCCAAATTTTTTAGAGACTTTTTTATAATGAGCGTTGTTATTAGGCTGCCTGCTGAATAGGCTTCTCCTTGATTAGCTTTCTATACGTTATTGTTCGGTCATTAACCAATGAAAAAAACGAATCGAAAAGCACTTTCTCTGATTCATCTCTCCTGTTCCACCTATAAGTGTTTTCGTCCAAATACCTATCAAAATGGTGATGTGAGAGATGAAAATATGTGCCATCAATCATTTTTTGTAGGTGCTTCCAGGCATTTTCAACATTATTGATATGAACACCATTCACAACATATGTCCTCCCATGATGAACGGTTAAATGTTGGGTAAAAAATTCAGAAGTCGTATCATACAAATTCAATTGATCTGTAACAAAAATTGAATCAGAGCTTATGTGTTTTTTTAAATGCGGAAATATATTAGCCCTTGTAACGCTTCTGTTGTTGATTCCAATTTTTTTCATAACCAACTTCCCTTTTTTCTCGACCATACCAAGAATCACGGTTTCTTTTTCGAAAGGTATTCTGTTTGATGGAATTTTAGAGGTATAAGGTTTCCCCTCTCTTTCAATTGCTTTTTGTTGAAGTACTTCTTTGGTGGAACCTTGTTTCCTTCCGCGTTTCTGTTTATCACCAAGTTTAAGCCTTACTTCATCTGAATACCCATGTAACTTATTCTGTTCTTTATCATGTTTTGCCTTTGCGATTCTAAGCCTTAAATCTCTGTTTATTTTTGGTCCAATAAAACACTCATCTCCTTCCACGATTCCGTTTAATACAATCTCATTCTCATTTTTTAAAGCTTCTCGAAGCCGGTGTAGCATAAACCAAGCTGTTTGTTGTTTAACACCAAGCCATTTTGCCATTTGAACCGAAGAAACTCCTCTTTTCTTTGTCGTGAATAGATAAATCGCAAGAAACCATTTTGTTAATGGGATTTTGCTTCTGTGAAATATAGTTCCCTGAGTAATGCTAAATTGCTTATAGCACGTAGAGCATTTATAAATATTCCTTGTAGAGATATAATAATTCATGGCGGTATTGGCACAAACAGGACATCGTGGTATTCCTTGCCACCTGGCCACAAGAAGGTAATCATGACACTTCTGTTCGGTGTCAAACCTATCATTATGGTCTTTTAAAGAATATTTTTCCTTCGTCAGTGGCAAGGGAATATTACAGAGCTATCGGGATTCTGTTAAAAAGTCAAATTTTTAGAGAGATTATTTTTTGCATTGCAGATTGGCAAACTTACCCATGTGATACATGTGGAGCTGGTTTGTTTTTAAAGCAATCCAGTGTTACAGATGATTAAAATGACAACGCAGAATTATGACCGAGAAATCAGCCATGATGATTTAAAGAATGTCAGAGAAAGATTGAAGGAAAGCATAGATAAGATGATTCCATAAACTGGAAATCACATGCTATTCAGAGAGAAGTGTTGTTGAGCGGTGCTTTCATAGATACATTAAACGTAAACTCTGGGCATTTTGTTACTGTAGTTAAGTAAAAAAGCAGAAACCGGTTGATTTCTGCTTTTTTTGGTGAGTTTCAGGGGTAATTCCCCCGTTTGGCTGGTTTTTTTATTTGATACTATCGATTAGGCTCTCCTATCAAGCCAAAATAAAACTTGTAATCTTTCGACACGCTAACTATCCGCCCTTTTTACTCCCACTTTTCAGTAAAAGTAATCGCGTACTCTTCCAGTTCTTTTAACAGGGGTTCGTAAATAGCTTTTTTTACAGGGGTTTGTACACCAGAAAGTTTAAAGACGCCCGTTAAGAAGTTCTTTACCGTAATGGCCAGGGGCAATCCCACTGTAAGCGCCATCGCCGTATGGTTTTGATCTTTTCCAATTACCACCAGTGAGGAGGTTAGTTTTTGTAATTCTTTTTTGTCGGGTAAGTGATACTCAAACTGGTGTTGCATTACCACCATGTCCTTATCACCCGGTTTCAGTTTCCATTTTTCTTCCAACAAAGCCTGCAGAAGTTGAGCGGGTGTACCTTCCGATAACGTGATTTTTTTGTTCGAAAAGAGTTCCAGGTAATCAAACATGTTTTCAATTTCAGAATTCCAGTCTTGCTGCAATAAGTGTTTCAGTTTTTCTTTCAACGTTCCTCCTGTTTCAGGGAGAAAAGAATTAATTAAAGAGGTGTACGTGAGCTGATCGGCATGCATAATTTTAGAGGTATCATCGGTAAGGCCCAGCGCCACAAAAACATGCCAGGCTTTGCAATAACCATGCTGCCTTAATGTACCGCGTAACATGGTTTTAATATGTTGCAGACCATAGATGTCGATGTAACTGACGCTGTCGCGGTTGGCGTAAGCATCAAACTTGCCGTAGCCTTCCACTTCAATCACGTCTGCCTGTTTAAATAAGCGATTGTAGGGGATAAATTTAAGGGTCCCGTTTTCCAGGTACTGCGTGGTTCCCTGCCCTGCCACCACTACATTGCGCGGGTTCCAGCTAAACTTATATCCCCAGGGGTTATCGTTGCTTTCAGGGGCTACCAAGCCGCCACAATAGGATTTAAACACATCGATTGTACCGCCCTGTTGTTTTATTTCATCCATCAGCTTCATGGCACTGGCATGATCGATTCCCGGATCAAGTCCACACTCGTTTAGGAGCAACACATTTTTATGAACCGCCTCGGCATTTAGTGCCTTCATGTCGGCACTTACGTAGCTGGCGGTGGCCATGTGTTTGCCAAATTCCACACAATCACGGGCCACGTCGCCATGCATCATGGCTGGTAACATGGAGATAACGAGATCGTGCTGCTGAATAACAGAGCGGCGCTGATCCGGATCAGAAATATCGAAACGAATGGCCTTAGCGTTAGGGTGTTTGTTTACTTTGGTGGTAGCCAGATTTAGATCCACATCCCCTACCGTAATATTCCAGCCGTAAGTGCCGGAGTGCGTCAGTAAATAATCAATCAGAGAAGTAGCGGAGCGTCCCGCGCCAATGATAAGTATTCGTGTCATGGGGCAAAATTAAGGTTTTAAAAATCAACCTTTACGTAAAATAAAGGTAAAAAACCCAATTGATAATTTTTCACCAGTGGGTCAGCCTGTAGATTAGCAGGATCGGGTGCATAACTTAAACCCAGTACATTTTTTGTACTTAAAACGTTTACCAGATCAAGCGCGAATTCGGTACCGGCATGTTTGCCATTAATCTTATAAGAGATCCTGAAATCAAGCCGGTTGTAGGCGGGGAATTGCAGTGTGTTCACTTTATCATCCTGTGCCACTACATCCATTACCGCGTTACTGGCAGCAATGTTAACTGGGGAGTACCTTTTGCCTCCACCATAGGTGATTTTGGTGCCAAAACTCAGAATATCTTTTTTAGCTCTGCCTACCGCATACTCCAACCCGCCCAAAAAATTAAACATGTAATTGCCGTTAAAATTAGTATTGGCGGTTTTACCATTGCTGGCTGTGTATTTACTATCGAACAAACTACCACTAAACATAAAAAAATAATGTTTGTGAAACAGTTTCTCAACCGTCAGTTCTAACCCATAGTTATAACCGGTGCCGTTGTTTTGCAGAGCGTAAATGGGTAAAAACCGGTTAAAAATAGATCCCGTGTTTAGCATAGAAACACTGGATGGCACCACATAGACGGGCACGTTCCAGAGGTATTGGTAATAGACTTCGGTTTTCATTTTTAAAAACCGGGTCACAAAATAATCATAACCCATAACCAGATGTTGACTCTTGCTAAATCCAAGATCTTTATTACTAAGGGTGCGGTTCACATTAGGAATCAGCACCCCATTATTGACCAAGCTGTCAGGGATCGCGAAATACAAATACGTGGACTGCATCTGGCTGTGCAACCCATAGGCAATACTCAGTTGTTGATTCGTGCGGAATTGATACCGCAAACTGGCCCGTGGCTCAATACTTACGTGATGATTAAGGGATAGGTATTGCGTAAATACCCCACTATTCAGACTTAATTTTTCATTGAATTTATGCACGTAGGTTACGTAAGGTTGCAAAAGATAGAAACTGGCTTTGCTATCAATTCGTGTTTTAAAACTTTTATTTTGTATTACCGCTGCTATGGTATCGTAAAGAGAATTTATTTTTGCTTTATCATAATAACTCACATCAAACCGGTTAACAAAAAAACCGCCTTTGACACTGTTTTTCGTATTTAATTTACTTTTTACATACCAGGCCAGGGTGGTTTTTCCTTCATAAAAATCATAACCCAAAATTTGCGGCAAAGTATCGTTTGGATAAAAATCTTTATTTCGTAGCACCAGGTAATGTCGGGAATTAATGGTTTGAACCCCATAAGCCAGACTGGTTTTCATAACCGTTCGCGGATTAATGGCATACACATGGTTTAATATGCCCACGCCCATGTTGGTTGAAAAATATTGATCGCGATTTTGATCCCCATAAAGTTCTTTAGGTCGGGTAGTAGTTTTACTCAAAACGATATCAATTGCACTTAAGCCCCCTATACTGCTAAAACTAAACACGCCTGCTTTTTTAGTGGGAAAATTTAATCGCAAGCCCAGATCCTGGTATTTAGGTACCGCGCTGGTACCCAGTTTAAAATTGACACTGCTAAAAATAGCCAGGGTGGAGTAGCGGTAGGTAACCAAATAACTGGCTCCCGATTTTTTACTTAACGGACCCTCAAGGGCCAGCTCTGTTCCTAATACGCCAAACTGAATGGTACGTTCGTGTTTTTCGTTGTTCCCATTCCGCATTTTCAGATCAAAAACACCTCCCAGCGCGTTACCATAATTGGCCGGAAAAGCTCCGGTAAAAAACTCACTGTTAGCCAGGTATTTGTTATTGATGATACTTTGTGGGCCTCCGGCAGAACCGGCCACCGCAAAGTGATTAGGATTGGGAATATCGATGTCTTCCAGGCGCCATAACAATCCGGCCGGGCTATTACCGCGAATCACAATGTCGTTCCGGGAATCGTTGGTGCCCTGAATTCCGGCAAAGTTCTGTGCCATCCGCGCCGGATCCTGCCGCGAACCCGCATAACGTTCGGTTTCCTCAATACTAAATGTCTTCATGTTAGCTACCTGCATGGTGTTTACCACATCGGTATCGGAACTGGCTTTTACTTCCACTTCGTCCATGCTGATGGTGCTTTCTTCCAGTTCTACATTCAGCACCATCTCTTTACCCGATGTAATAATGATGTCGTTTAAGGGAACTGGTTTATAACCCGTATAACTGTATAAGAAGGACTGGCGACCTACCGGCACATTGGGTAATTTATAATACCCATCGTTGTTGGCCGTAACCACCAGATTGTTTGCAGAATTTTTTAATTGAACAACAGCACCGGGTAAACCTATACCGGTTACTTTATCGACCACGCGACCTTTAACGGTTTGCACCAGTTGCCCGAAGCTCTGAAAAAAACATGTTAGTACTAGAAATACAAAAATTCCTGAGCGCATTTTCATTTTCATCAAACATATTTTATCAAGAGAACGGAAAAAAGGTATTATTCCCCTTTTGGTTTTATTTTAATCAATTGCCCAATGGTTAAGGCTGAATTTTTCAGATTATTTAATGCACCCAGATCTTTGGCATCTACGCCATATTTCCTGGAAATGCTGTATAGACTTTCGCCTTTCTTTACTTTATGCATTAAATAAACGGCTTTTTCCCCACGGCTATTTTCAGAATCTTTGTTTTCGGCCAATAATTTTTTAGGCGTATCCTTATTTATTGCGAGGTTCGCGTCATTTTTAGAATCCGCTTTTATGTCCAACTCCTTTTGTTTTTTCGATGTTTCGCGCACATATACTACAATTTTTTTACCCGGACGAATACCCTTTTTCCCCACATAATTCCAGCTTTTAAGATCTGCGACGGTTACCCCATATTTCCTTGCTATGGTGCTCAATTTCTCTCCTGCTTTTACGGTATGGGTCTTTTTTATCTCCTCGAGATTTTCTACAATGTATCCCTCTTTTTGTTGCGCATTAATGGCTGCGTAAATAGCTTGCTCGTTGGTTAAGAAAATGCCAATTTTATTTTTTGGCAAACACATCGCATTTCCACCTGAAGGAATAACGTTCTTGCGGTACTGGGGGTTAAAATAGGTTATTTCTTCGGTAGAAATATCTAACGCCTGAGAAATCTGATCAAAGGTCATTTGTTCTTTTACAACCACCGTATCCACTTCAAAATACGTTTTGCGGGGAATAGCCGGGTAAATATTGTGCTCAGGGCCGTGAGACATCACGTAATTAGCGGCAATAAATGCCGGCACATAGCCTTGTGTTTCAATTGGTAAATAGGGCCGTATCTCCCAATAGGTCTTTTTTCCGCCACTCCTGCGAATGGCTTTACTAATTGTGCCGGGCCCTGCGTTATAGGCAGCCAGAACCATTTGCCAATCGCCAAACATATTATAAAGTGTTTTTAAATATTCGGCGGCGGCCACAGTCGCTTTATAGGGATCACAGCGCTGGTCGACGTATGAGGTAACATTTAAACCGTACATTTTACCCGTGGGATACATAAACTGCCATAACCCGGTAGCTCCTGCTCTCGACCGGGCATAGGGAATTAACGCGCTCTCGATCACTGCCAGGTGCTTCAACTCAAGCGGAATGTTATATTTATCCAAGACCTCTTCAAACATGGGGTAATACAATTGGGCCACGCCCATCATGCGACTCACGCTCTCACGTTTACGAACCGTATAGAGGTTAATAAAGCCTTTTACGTGCTCATTATACACCAGGTCAAAAGGAGAAACAGCGTCCAAACGCGCTAAACGGGCCTGATATGTATAATCATCGTACCTTGGCACACTGTCTTCGGCAAATTTATATTTGTTGTTTTTAGGAAATACCGGCTTTGAAAAGGCTGTTTCAAACATTTTACGTGTCGACAAACTGTCCAGCATGGCTGCGATCGGATTATCAATGGCCGTATTCTGGCCTTTTACCCACACTGCCACTATCAGGAAGAGGGATAAAAAATAAGTTCTTTTGTATAAAGTCATGTCCTATTGATTGAAATGGGTTCGCAATTATTAAACGTAGTACTTTTTAAAACGTTACAATTTATTAAATCTTTTTTTTAATTCCAAAAGGAAATGTCCCTGGTCAAAAAAGTAAGTTTATCAAATAAAGTGGGTCTTTTTAAGCCACACTGCGTTTAATTTTTAACTTTGCATTGTGAGAAACAGAGAAGAAGAAGGTACCCCACTGGTAAATATTGAGCGAAATCCTTTGGTAATAGCGGTTGCAGGCTTGTTGAGTGCTGTAATTGCTTTTTACAACGTGCAATTGTTTAAAGATGTTAATCCACTGGCATTTATCATGATGACCCCCACACTGATTTTGATGGTACAAACCTTGTGGCTGGTACTTACCCCTTTTGCCATTATATACGAAGATAAGATCGAGATCCGACAATCCTTCTTTCACCGAAAAGGCCGCTATTTTATTGATATTAAACAAATTTCCGAAAACAAAAACGGAAAAGTATTTATCGTTTACAACGATGATGAAGTGGAGTTTGTTAATTTATTTGGGATTAAACCTTCCCACATCTCTCTCCTGGTTAGCGAAGTACAAAAGTCAGTATCCGCAAGTATTAAAACCAGGTTGTAAATCCGTTCAGCGGTTTTTCCTGTATCTTTTCTCTGCCATCAGCTTTATAATAAACAAATCACTGTTTAAAATCATTTAGTCTGGTAAAGTTATCTGCTTTATTTAAAGTTAATTTCGTAATTAAAACCTTCTATAAAAATGCTGAATTTCATTTTACAAACCGGCGCCGCCGCTATAACAACCGCTGCCGATTCAATGGCTAATGTTACTACTGGGATCCAAACAGCCGGTGCAGCGCCTGAACTTACCGAAACGAAAATATCGCTCATTGACCTTATTATGAAAGGTGGGCCCATTATGTACCCCCTGGGCCTTCTGCTGGTTGTTTCCATATACATTGTGATTGAACGGCTACTTATTGTCAGTAAAGCCTCAAAGCGGAATGACACCCTCATTCCCAGTTTGAAAGAAATGATCCACAGTGGAAATATAACAGGCGCCATCGCCATGTGTAAAAACATGAACTCACCCGAAAGCGCTATGCTGGAACAAGGCATTTCACGAATTGGTCAACCCGTGCTTGAAATAAGAACGGCGATGGACAAAAGTGGCGCCAACGAAATTGCCAAGCTGGAAAAAAACATGAGTGTGCTAAACATCATTGGTAGAATAGCGCCTATGTTCGGGTTTGTAGGTACCATTATTGGTGTTATTACCATATTCAGAAAAATCAGTCAAAGTGGGACGGTAGAAATTGTTCAGATTTCTGATGGCTTGTACCAAAAAATGGTATCATCGGCAGGTGGTTTGGTGGTAGGTGTGATCGCTTTTATTTTTTATTATTGGTTAAACGCGCGTATCGACAGGTTGGCGCATCGTATGGAAGATGCGCAGATCCGCTTTTTAGATATGTTAAACGAACCTGCTAAATAAACTGTAACCAGCTGGCTCAGGATTTTGCCTGACTCACACCTCAAGGGCTAAAAAATTATAAATTTAAAACTATGGCGTTACGCAAAAAACACAGAGAAGCAGAAGTGAGTACGGATTCATTAAGTGATATCATGTTCTTTTTAATGCTATTCTTTCTGATCTTATCTACCATGGTGAGCCCAAACGCCATTAAGGTAGCGCTACCAAAATCGGATGTGAAAACCACTGTGGACAATACGGTTAAACCCATCCACCTGGCCATTACAAAAGACAAAAAATATTTTGTAAACAGCAAAGAGGTGCAGGTAGAAAACCTCGAGGCTGAAATCTCCGCGCTTTCAAGCGCCCAGATCGATCCGACCGTGATCATGCATCTGGATAAAGAACTTTCCATCCAGGACGAGATTGACATTATGACCATTTGTTATAAATTAAAATGTAAAACGGTTTTAGCAACGGCCGCCACCAATAAATAAATGCAGCTCACTCGGTCAGAAGAAAATAAAAACAGGCTTATCTCCGGAACAATTACCCTGGTAATTTTTCTGCTCTTATTGTTATTCCTTATTTGGTATAAGCTGGTAACGCCTAACCCGCCCTTTCCCGAAATGGGTGGCGGTGGTGGACAAGAATTCGCACTTGGGATGATCGACGTAGGGAACGATAATATTGATTTTGGGTCGATGGGAAACGTGACGGATGTTGTGGCTGAAAAAGAACCCGCCAAAGAAGAGATTGTAACGGCCGAAAATGGTGAAGAGGTTCTTATAAACGAAAGTAAACCCGAAATAAAGAACAATACCACGGTTATAACACCGGTTAAACCTAAAGAAACCGTGGTAATAAAGGAAAAAACAGAAGCCGAAAAACTGGCCGAAAAGTTTAAAAAGAATACCGGCAAAAACGGAGGCGGCATTGGCAACAACGAACAAGCGGGACAAAACGGCGCGCCCGACGGGAACCCGTTTAGTAATGGCAACGGCGGTTCTGGTGGTGGCACCGGTGGCGGAAATGGCACCGGAGATGGCCCCGGTGATGGTCCGGGAAAAGGTCCTGGCTTTGGTGGCGGTAAATATGGCATTGATCTAAAAGGCCGAGCAGTAGTGAAACCCCCGGTATTGCCAAAAGACACAAAAGAAGAAGGTAAAGTAGTGGTTGAAATTACCGTGGACAGTGATGGTAATGTGATAGAAGCGAATCCTAACGGTCGCGGCACTACCACCAGCAGCGCCCTGTTAAAAGCCAAAGCCAAACAAACGGCACTGGCTACTAAGTTTAATATTGATGGAAAATTTGAAGAACAAAAAGGAACCATTACGATCATCTTTTCATTCAACTAAAAAATGACCTACCAGCAAACGCTTGATTATTTATTCGCGCGTTTACCCATGTATCAGCGGATTGGCGCGGCAGCCTATAAGGCCAATCTGGACAACACCTATAAAATTATCGACCTGCTTGGCAAACCTCACCTGAAATTAAAGTGTATTCATGTGGCCGGCACTAATGGCAAGGGATCGAGCAGCCACATGCTTGCCGCCATTTTACAACAGTCCGGCTACAAAACAGGATTATATACCTCGCCCCACCTGATCGATTTCAGGGAGCGCATTAAGATCAACGGTAAGATGATCCCAAAAAGCAAAGTGACAGAATTCGTCATAAAACACCGAGAAGCTTTTGAAACCATTGAACCCAGTTTTTTCGAATGGACCGTTGGACTTGCCCTGGATTATTTTGCCAAAGAGGAAGTAGATGTTGCGGTAATTGAAGTTGGTCTTGGAGGAAGATTGGACTCCACCAATATTATCACTCCAAAAACCTGTCTCATCACAAACATCAGCTTCGACCACATGAATCTATTGGGAGATAGTCTGGAAAAAATAGGTAAAGAAAAAGCTGGCATCATTAAGCCCCGCGTACCGGTGGTAATAAGCCAATACCAAAGCGAAACGGCCCCCCTGTTCAACCTGGTAGCAAAAGAATTAAAAGCACCCATTGAGTTTGCAGATAAAAATTATAAAGTGTTGGAAACGCAACTGATTGACCAACTGTTGCGGGTAAAAATTCTCAATAAAAAAACAGAACAGACTGAAACATACGATCTGGATCTTACCGGTGGTTATCAAACGAAAAACCTTTTGGGAGTATTAAACGTGATCGATTTTATAGAAAAGGCGGGTTTTATTATTGAGAACGACCGATTAAAAACGGCCTTAAAAAATGTATCGAAACTAACCGGTTTAATGGGGCGCTGGCAGTTGTTAAGCGAAAAACCATGGGTTATTGCTGATACAGGCCACAATGAAGATGGAATTTTACAGGTACTGGAAAGCCTTAAAGGGCTTAAGTTTTCGGCGCTCCATTTCGTGTTTGGAGCGGTAAATGATAAGGACATTACCAAAATACTGAACCTGTTGCCTAAAGAAGCTCTTTATTATTTTGTAAAGGCAAACGTTCCCCGAGCATTGGATGAAAATGACCTGTTAGCACAGGCACAACAACTCAACTTAAAGGGGAAAGCCTACCCGACCGTTGAAAAAGGAGTTTTGGCGGCGAAAAAAGCAGTAAAAAAACACGACCTGATTTTTATCGGCGGAAGTACTTTTGTGGTCGGGGACGCGCTTGACCTATTTAATCCCGAAGAATAATTTTAAAATTTTACTGTTGCGTCAGGGCATCAAAACAGGGCCAAGCCAATGAAACCAAATGTAATACCCCAAAAAACCTCCCGTCAAGCCAGCAAATATAAACGTTAAACGTTGTTGAAGCGGAATGATCTTAAAAACCAGGTACGCCAAAACACTGATGCCTGCAAACGCTGTTGTTGTAATTATTATCAGGCTGTTCATTCCAGCCTTCAACGCCAGTTGCACCTCGTCACTTCCTTCGGGAAAAGAGCCCTCCTTCATGTACGTCCCAACGGCATGAAAAAAATTAAACACCTCCCGAAGCCAGAAGAGGGCGAAAAAAATAACCAACCACTGTGCAGGCCTTAAACGCCCGGCTTTAAAGTATTCGTCCCGATTGACCCACACGATAAAACATCCAATGGTTCCGGTAAGCATCGTTTGTAAAGGTCCGCCAAGGGTAATTATAAAAGAATCCGGCGGATTCACGATCCCATTATAAAACGTAAACCCGTAATTGATCGATACGTTATACCCAAGCAATCGGGCAGAAATAAAATGACCCAGTTCGTGCGTCACAGTTCCCAGCACAGTGAAAATAACAAAACCAGCCACTAAGCTTACCCCTAACTTTAATTGCGGAGGAATTTCTCTTAAAATTTTACCCATTTAGTTGCTGTTTTAGTTCGCGGACGTAATTTTCAAGGTGCAAGAGCCTGTTACCATACCAGCTAAACACCTCACCGTCCACCAGGATAATGCGGGTTCGCGGCAATATTTTCTGTAAGGCTTCAGCATGCCGATCGTTAAAAGGGAAAGGCTCGGTGGACAAAAAACAAAACTCAGGTTGCGCATTTTTAAGATCTTCAGTTGTCACCACGGGATACCGGATTAAATGAGCGAAAGCATTTTGAAGACCGAGGTGTTGTAACACATGATTAATAAATGTTTGTCCTGAGGCAACCATGTAGGGATTATTCCAGATGAAATACGCTACGGTTTGCTGCTTAAAAACAGCTTTCAAGCGGCTGAAAGACGTATCCACTGAGATCCTGATCTTGAGAGCAGCTTCCTCTTTGCCACAAATGCTTCCTAACTGCTCCATCATAGCCAGGGCATCATCAAGAGTATAAATATCACTCATCCACACATTAAACTCCCGTTGAAGCAGTTCAATTTGGGACTGTTCATTCTCTTCTTTATTTCCAATGATCAGGTCGGGTTTTAGCGCACGAATTTTTTCAATATGGAGATTTTTAGTGCCCCCTACGCGCTCCTTACTTTTGAATAATTGGTCGGGATGAATGCAGAATTTTGTAATGCCCACTAACTCGTTGCGCAACCCAAATTCCCACAAAAGCTCAGATTGAGATGGCACAACGGAGATAATACGTTTCGGTGTTTTCGAAAGTGAAATTGTTCGGCCGGTTTGGTCTGTATAATGCAACATTTCAAACAAAATTAACTTTTATCCGGCAAAAAAGAGCATATTTGCATTTGCTTTGACAAACGCACTTAAAGGACATATTGCCCTCTTTATAGCCCAGGTAATTTACGCGCTCAACTACTCACTGGCCAAAGACCTTATGCCGGATTTTATTAGCCCGTTCGCGATTGTTTTCGCGCGTATTTTTGGAGCGGGGGCTTTGTTATGGATTTTTTCCCTTTTTGTAAAAACCCACAAAGTTGAAAAAGGAGACATGAAACGGATGGCCCTCCTGGCTATTTTTGGTGTAGGCCTTAATCAGGTACTTTTTATTTACGGCCTGAGTCTTACTACAAGTATCAACTCGGCCATTATCATGATCTCCAACCCCATTATGGTACTGGTATTTACTTTAATTGTGCTTAGGGAAAAAATAACTTTTTCAAAATTAAGCGGTCTGTTCCTCGCTATTCTTGGCGCCCTCGTCATACTCAGCTACCGTGGGAATTTTGAATTAGGAAGCAAAACCATTGCTGGTGACGTCATGACATTTATTAATTCAATTTCGTGGGCCATTTTTGTGGTGATGATAAAACCCATGATTATAAAATACAACACCGCCACTACGATGCGCTGGGTGTTTTTATTTGGGAGTATTTATATTCTGCCTGTGGGCCTGTCAGATACCTTACATACGAACTGGGCCGGATTTACTTCCTACGCGGTATTTGCTCTTTTATTTGTAGTAATTGGCACCACATTTATCGCTTATTTTTTAAACATTTACGGACTTAAAGAATTAAGCCCGAATACGGTGAGCGCATACATTTACCTGCAACCTTTTTTAACTACTATATTTGCTGTGTTAAGCGGTAACGACGAACTAACGCCAACAAAACTGGTTTCGGGGTTATTAATAATTGGGGGTCTTTATCTGGTGACTAAAAAAACTAAAAAAACAGAATATGCTTAAATCTATGACAGGCTTTGGTAAAGCCACGCTGGAAATAAATGAAAAAACCGTGAACGTGGAAATACGTTCATTAAACAGTAAAGGAACGGATATAAGCCTTCGCCTAGCCTCTGGCTTGAGAAACTACGAGTTGGAATTGAGAAATGAACTCTCCAAACAACTCGAACGCGGAAAAATTGATATTAGCATTTACATGGAATCCAACAAAGTGGAAACACCCGTTGAAATAAACATGGACTTAGCAAAATCGTATTACGAACAATTAAAAAAATTAGGCAAAGAACTTAATGAAGAGGTCACGGATGGATTAGCGCAAGTACTTAAATTTCCTGAGGTTTTAAAAAGTGAACGTAAGGAAATGGACGAGGCCGAGTGGAAAAAAATAAAACAATGCGTCAATGAAGCGGTTCTCCAGCTAAATAATTTTCGTGAAGTGGAAGGCCTTTCTCTAAAAAAGGATTTTGAAGAACGTTTGTCGAAAATTGAGAGCTGCCTGACCGAAATAAAAAAATTGGATATGCTGCGAATCAACGGCATTAAGGAACGGATTCGGAATAATATTGAAGAAATAATTGGTAAATCCAAAATGGATGAGAACCGGTTTGAACAGGAAATGATTTATTACGTTGAAAAACTGGATATCAACGAAGAAAAAGTACGGCTCCAAACACACCTCGATTATTTTAGGGAAACCTGCAAAGAAAACTCACCGGGACGAAAATTAAACTTCATCAGCCAGGAAATAGGTCGGGAAATAAACACTATTGGATCAAAAGCCAACGACGCGCCGATGCAAAAACTGGTAGTAATTATGAAAGATGAACTGGAAAAAATAAAAGAGCAGGCCAATAACGTGCTGTGATTTTGATTCTACACAGGTCCTATAATAATACAATTTCTCAACTCAGGTAAGCTGAATTCCTGATAAATCTCAACTGCCGAACATGACCTAAATCATTGTGACTCGTTCATTGCCCATTTACTTTTGAAAAAAAAACGCGATGATGCATAACGAACACAACGACGAAGCATTTCTGGCACGCATTAATAATGGTGAGCACATTGAACCAAGGGACTACATGCCTGAAGCTTACCGCAGACACCTTATTCGTCAGATAGCACAGCACGCGCATTCAGAAGTGGTAGGTATGCAACCGGAAGGCAATTGGATTACCAGAGCACCGAGTCTTCGCGCAAAACAAATACTGCTGGCAAAAATACAGGACGAGGGTGGTCACGGTTTATACCTTTATAGTGCGGCGGAAACTTTAGGGGCATCGCGCGCCGAACTGATCGACCTACTCCACCAGGGCAAAGCCAAGTACTCCAATATTTTTAATTATCCGGCCCTTAATTGGGCAGATATTGGTGCCATTGGCTGGCTGGTTGATGGCGCTGCCATTGTCAATCAAGTGTCTCTGCAACGGACCTCCTACGGACCTTACAGTAGGGCCATGGTGCGTATTTGCAAAGAAGAAAGTTTTCATCAGCGTCAGGGATACGAAATAATGACTACCATGATGCGTGGAACCAGGGAACAAAGACACATGGCGCAGGATGCCATGAACCGCTGGTGGTGGCCTGCACTCATGATGTTTGGACCACACGATTCCGATTCACCCCACTCGGGCGATGCGGTAAAATGGAAAATAAAACGTGAAAGTAACGATACTCTGCGTCAGAAATTTATTGATAAAACAATTCCCCAGGCTGAACTTATCGGATTAACTGTTCCCGACAAAGAAATAAAACTGGATGAAAAAACGGGACATTATCATATTGGAAAAATTGACTGGGAGGAATTTTACAGGGTTATTGGCGGACACGGCCCCTGCAATAAAAAACGTTTAGAACACCATGTTCACTACCATAACAGCGGAGCATGGATTCGGGAAGCCGCAGAAGCTCACAAAAAGAAAAAAAATCAAAAACAACTGACAACCGTTTAATATACATTCGCATGAACGCAGACACTCAACTTGACCTCTGGGAGGTTTTTATACAAAGTAAATCGGGACAGCCACACATTCATGCAGGAAGCATACATGGTTCTGATGTAAAAATGGCAATGCAAAATGCGCGTGACACTTATACCCGCCGTGGAGAAGGTACAAGTCTCTGGGTGGTACCCTCCTCCTGCATCAACGCCTCCAATCCTGATAACAACGACATGTTCTTTGATCCGTCAAACGACAAAGTATACAGACATCCTACGTTTTATGTTATGCCGGAAGGGGCTAAAAACATTTAATTATCTTCTTATGAAATCACAGGAACATCTTTTCACTTACTGTCTGCGTTTGGCAGATAACGCCCTGATACTTGGGCATCGTTTATCTGAACTGTGCAGCAAAGCGCCGTTTATTGAAGAAGACCTTGCCCAAACCAACATCGCGCTAGACATGATCGGCAGATCACAAGCACTACTTAACTATGCAGGCCAGCTGGAAGGCAAAGGACAAAGTGCGGACGACCTGGCCTACCGGCGCCCAGAACAGGAATATTACAATCATTTGCTCGTTGAACAACCAAATGGAGACTTCGCGTATACACTGGCAAGGCAACTATACCTATCCTTGTTCGAATTACATTTTTACACCGAACTGGAAAAAAGTAAAGACTCGACCCTGGCTTCCATTGCCGCAAAAACGGTAAAAGAGATAAAATACCATCTAGAACATACCTCCGACTGGGTAATCCGCTTGGGAGATGGAACGGCCGAAAGCAAACGCAGGATGCAAAAAGCGATCGATGATCTTTGGATGTATACCGGAGAACTGTTTGAGATGGATGATTTAGAAATGGCGTTAATGTCGTCTGGTATTGCGGTTGATCTGATTCCTATTAAATCCAAATGGCTGAACGAATTAAAAACGGTACTACAGGAAGCAACCCTTCAACTGCCTGATGACAGCTACATGCAAACGGGAAGCCGCAAAGGCATTCACACCGAATACATGGGCCATATCCTCTCAGAAATGCAATACCTGCAGAGGGCCTACCCTGATGCCACATGGTAATTAACAAAACGCATATTACCCCAACTGAGGTCATGCGAATCATCTCAGACATCCCCGATCCGGAAATCCCCGTGATCACCATCAGTGATTTGGGAATTTTGCGAGGAGTTGAATACAAAAACGATTACTACCTGATTACCATTACCCCAACCTATACGGCTTGCCCGGCCATGAAAATGATCGAGGATCAAATCAGGGAACGGTTAAAGGAACATGGTATCACGAATACAAAAGTCTTACTCACCTATTCCCCCGCCTGGACCACAGATTGGATACATGTAGAAGCAAAAGAGCGAATGCGGTTATACGGCATCGCTCCCCCCATGCATTCCTCGTGCGCTAGTGTTAAAGGAAGCACGCAAAACCCGCCCTGTCCGCAATGCCGAGCAAACGACACGGAACTTATTAGCCGATTCGGCTCCACGGCTTGCAAATCGTATTATAAGTGCCGGCAATGTCAGGAAACTTTCGAACATTTTAAATGCCATTGAGGTAAGTTCTGTCCCACAAATTTAAAGATGCCCGCGAGCATGATATTTATCATTTGAAATTTAATTTTGTGCCGTTACCTTGTAATTTAAATGCAGCCGACCAACAAGGATCAATATGCCACCGACCTTTACAAGGAATTGTACACCATTTCCATCGACATGCTAGGGCATGGTTCATCGGGCGAAAGCATTGAAGCCCATCTAAGAGAAAAAACCGATGATATTCTTCTCATTACCGTAGTAATTACCGAAGCAAAAAAAAATTATTACGCACAGATGCGAAAAGAGGGCAATGTTTTTATTGGTATTGGATGCATATTTATACTACTCGGTTTCCTGATCACCTTTTTAAACTTTCACTCAAATAAATCCTTTGACTACGCCATGTATGGTTTTACCTCGGTAGGTATATGCCTGGCGTTCTTTGGCCTCTATAAAATTATTGGCTAAATAGTATCTTCTGAGGTGTTTTTAAACTGATTAAAATCAATCCGAAATCCTGAGTTTAATCATAAACCTTTCCGTAAACCATGATTTCCTTTGTATTAAAATTTATTTATGCCAGTATACCAGCGCCACGGTAAAATTCCCTCCAAGCGTCACGTAGTGTTTCGCCAACCAGATGGAAGTTTATACCACGAAGAATTATTTGGTACCGAAGGTTTCTCGAGTACCTCCTCCCTTGTTTACCACTTGCACCCTCCAACCATGGTGAAACACCTTGGCAGCCCTTTTTCTGTGCGTCCCGAAGTCGCCATCGACGACAATCTAAAAGCCCTTAGTTTTATGGGCTACCAAGTGGCGCCGGAAGAAGATTATCTGAAAAGCAGAAAAGTATTTCTTTTTAACGACGACCTTCAGGTAGGCATTGCCTGCCCCTCGAAATCCATGAAAGAGTATTTCTTTAAAAATGCCGATTCGGATGAGATGTTGTTTATCCATAAGGGCAGCGGGCGTTGTAAAACCATGTATGGTACCGTCGATTTTGACTATGGCGATTATGTGGTGATCCCTCGAGGCACTGTTTACCAATTGGAGTTTGACACTTCCGATAATAAAATCATGTTTGTAGAATCGCATAGTCCTATAAGAACCCCCAAACGTTACCGCAACGAATTTGGTCAATTGTTGGAGCACTCTCCTTTTTGTGAAAGAGATTTTAAACTGCCCTATGATCTCGAAACGCATACTGAACAGGGAGATTTTAAAATCATGATCAAAAAACGTGGACTGGTTTACCCGTACACTTACAGCACGCATCCTTTCGATATCGTGGGCTGGGACGGATACAGTTATCCGTACGCTTTTTCAATTTTCAATTTCGAACCCATCACCGGCCGCATTCACATGCCTCCCCCCATTCATCAACAATTTGAAGGTAGAAACTTTGTGATCTGCTCGTTCGTGCCCCGTTTATACGATTACCACCCGGACGCCATTCCTGCGCCTTATCATCATAGCAACATCGATGCGGATGAAGTGTTGTACTACGTGGACGGGGATTTTATGAGTCGTAATAATATTCAACAAGGGCAGTTTACATTGCATCCGGCCGGCATTCCGCATGGTCCGCATCCAGGTGCCATCGAACGTAGCATTGGAAAAAAAGAAACAAAAGAGCTGGCCGTAATGATAGATCCCTTCAATCCACTTAAAATAAGCAAAGTAGCAATGGATTACGAAGTAAAAAACTATTACCAGTCCTGGATGACCACGACGGAATTGGTTTAACAAATCTTACCACCACAAATAGGATTTCATCGCACAACTATAATAACTGAAAAATACACACCATGGAAAATACTGATTTAACACAGGTAAAGAATTACAATTACGGGATCGAAAAAATTTTCGATAAAGCTCAGGACTTCCTGCCCATCAATGGAACAGACTACGTTGAATTGTATGTAGGCAATGCAAAACAAGCTGCACACTTCTATAAAACGGCGTTTGGCTTTCAGGAATTGGCTTACGCAGGTTTAGAAACCGGCTCGCGCGATCGTGTGTCTTACGTATTGGTACAGGACAAAATCCGCCTGGTGTTAACAAGTCCCTTCGATCCTGAAAGTGAAATATCGCATCACATCAGGATGCATGGTGACGGCGTAAAAGTCATAGCGCTTTGGGTAGATGACGCCAGGAAAGCGTTCGAGGAAACAACCAAACGCGGCGCAAAAGCCTTTATGGCACCAAAAGTATTAAAGGACGCGCACGGTGAAATCATTCAATCGGGTATTCACACTTATGGAGAAACCATTCATCTCTTTGTCGAACGTAAAAATTACAAAGGAATATTTATGCCCGGATATGAAAAATGGAAAACGGAATATCGCCCGGAACCGACCGGGCTTAAATACATTGATCACATGGTAGGCAACGTAGAGTTAGGCTCCATGAATAAGTGGGCCTCTTTTTATGCCGATGTAATGGGGTTCGCCAACCTGGTAACATTTGACGATAAAGATATTTCAACTGAATACACCGCTTTAATGAGTAAGGTAATGACGAATGGCAATGGGCGAATTAAATTTCCAATCAACGAACCGGCCATCGGCAAAAAAAAATCACAGGTGGAAGAATACCTTGATTTTTATCACGGCCCGGGGTGTCAACACATTGCTGTAGCTACTGACGA
>Ga0075163_10000803_pt1 | contig 41787 bp, 49 predicted proteins | sample JI1023141ADNA_FD_71478 | JGI IMG/M metagenome (GOLD analysis project Ga0075163, IMG submission 71478) | Wastewater effluent complex algal communities from Wisconsin, to seasonally profile nutrient transformation and Carbon sequestration -... | ecosystem: Engineered > WWTP > Effluent > Algae...
ACCTCAATGTTTTGAGGCTGCCAGAAAGATTCGTGACGTTCAAGCTGTCATTTGCCGGACGTCAATTTCGTGAGTCTTCCTGCCTTTTTCGGGAGGTTTAGGCGCGCCGCTCACTGATCAAGAAATGTGTTTAAGGTGCTATTTATTGGCGACGCGGAGCTGACGCGCCCGGGTCAAAATTGCATCTTCAAGATCGGTATTGGTTTTGGGGTCGACAGGACTTTCAACCCAGTTTCCCGCAACGTCTTTGCGATTTTTGAACACCTGAGCTTTAACGCCATCAGCCCGAAGCTCAGTACCTAGAATAAGGATATTAACCTTCAGTCGCTCCTCGGGAGTTTCGGGGGGGCTGTACCAATCGGTCAGGATAACACCTCCGAACGGATCGGCTTGGGCTAAGGGCATGAAAGCTACTGTATCCAAGGAGGCGCGCCACAACCAACTGTTGACGCCAATTCCGCTGCCACCACCTTCACCGGGTTTTTTATCTTTACCGCCAAAAGTAAACGTATCGCCGAAAAGCGTACCAGCGGGTTTTTGCGAGCTGCCAAAAGTGCATTCACCCCGTTGGCGCTGTACATAGTCGCATTCCTTCTGCGCCTTGGGATCTGCGCCATAATTCCCGCCGCTGCATGCAGCCAGCATCAGGCCGGCCACAGCTAAGGTGGCCAAAAGATAAGAATGCAGTGCTAATTTGCGATAGATGGCCATTGTTAAGACCATATAACCTTTCTATCTATTCACAGTCGTTCAGGTGTAAACCTGGCGGCTGAAAAGGGCAAAATGGTGGCAAGCAGGAGCGCTTCCCTCAGCTGTTCATAGCGCCATCTTCGCTGATTGACAATAATTGTAGATCGGGAGCGATAGCCAGTCTTGATAAACACAGGAAAGATCTGCCGATATGGCCCATTTTAGAACTGCTCTAGAGGTTGGTGATCGAGCGCCAAATTTCATTTTACCGGCCCGGGACGGTGAAAATTATATGTTTTATGACCGGGTTGCAGGGGGCCCGATCCTGTTAAGTTTTTTAAAGACTGGCGATCAGTGGCTAAATCGGGTGGTGAGCGAACTTTCTGCGGCCCTTCCACGGGAAGCGGAATGGTTTACCGTATCAGCCTGCGCACAAGATCAATTGAAACAGCGCTTCCAAGATCAGGATGATTTGAAGCGGTTGGATTTCGCCGATCCGCGCGGCGTCGTCGCGCAAGCATTTGGCATTACCGGTGATGGTACAGCCCTTACTTTTGTTTTGGATCCTAATCAGCGGATCTTAGGCATTGTTGATGATGCCGATGCCAGCCAACATAGCGCCGCAGTCTCGCATATTTTTCGCACGGCGTGGCAGATGCAGCCGATAGGAAATGCCATTGGAACGGCGCCGGTCATTATACTGCCTCATGCTCTGCCACAAGCTATGTGCGACATGTTAGTTAAGCGCTGGGAAAGCGATCATCATGAGGGGCAGGTAAGCGGATCTGCCAAGAGTGGTGTTTACGCAAGTAAAAAGCGAAGCCTCGACCACATCATTGAAGATGATCAGCTTTGCCAGCAGATTACTCAGGCGTTAGGTCGTCGTGTGATCCCAGAGTTGCATAAGGCGTTTACATTCGATGGCACGCTTACCTTCACACGATATATTTTGGCGGGATATACAGGAGCCCGAAAAGATTTTTTTGGACTTCATCGTGATAACTTAACGGCTGCTACGCAAAATCGCCGCTTTGCAATTTCGCTTAATTTGAATGAGGGCTTTGAAGGCGGATGCTTGCGGTTTCCGGAATATGGCAACCTTCTTTATTCTTTGCCTGTCGGCACGGCTTGTGTGTTTTCTTGCTCGTTACTCCATGAAGCAACCGTGGTCACAAAAGGAACAAGGATCGCGTTAACGACTTTTTTATGTAATCCTTCAGAGGGTTAGAAGGTGTTGGTATGGTTTTACGTTTAGCCGGGATATAATTGTCGTTATCGCGCGCGTTACCGCGTAGTCTGTTGGGACGAAGGGGATGACTCCAAAGGCTCAAACCATGATGGTAAGATATGGTGCAATTGTTCTGACATTCCTGCTGGCGTCTTCGGTTTCAGCAGCACCTCTCTATAAAGGAGAGTGGTGGGGCGTGTTGGGCGAGCGGGTTCCCGATACATGTACTGATGAAGAAGTCGGCAATGTTTACGATCTTTTGATCGTCGTTGCAGATGATAAAATCAGCGGGGAAATTTTTGAAGGTGATACTCAAGTCACCAAGCTAACGGGCTCCGTAGATGCCGACGGTAGCGCTACCTTGGTCGGCAAGCTCAACGGTCGACCGCTGAAATTGTCAGGCAAGTTCGATAGCAATATGGCACGCGGCACATGGACTGCTGCAGATTCAGGCGAGTGGTGCGCCATGCACGACTAGGATTTAGATTTTTTAGAATCTCGTTGTGGCGCAGTTTCATCGGGATTAAGGCTAAGTGCCGCTGAATTCATGCAATACCGTAAACCCGTTGGCTGTGGTCCATCTTCAAATACATGACCAAGATGCGCATCGCAGGTTGCGCAAAGAACCTCAGTTCTTTTCATAAAAAGACTGTTGTCTGCTTTGGTTGTGACAGCATCGGGGGCAATCGGCGCGAAATAACTGGGCCATCCGCTTCCGCTATCAAACTTTGTTTCCGACCGAAATAAAGAATTGCCGCAACAAATACAGATGTAGGTTCCGGGGGTTTTGGTGTCCCAGTACTCTCCTGTAAAAGCTCGTTCAGTCCCATGCTCACGCGTAATGCGATATTGATCCGCGGTGAGTTGTTCTTTCCAATCGCTATCGGTTTTGGTGATTTTCTTAACCATCGGGGGTCCTTTTTGCTTATGGGATAACCTAGGGCGTTTCAGGGAATAAGCCAGGTTTTTGATAAAATATTGTTATATTGACGTAGGTTATACTAATATCCTCATATTCCACATTGATGGTCGATTAACGGCCACGCGGGAGCACAGAATATGATGAGGCGGCAAGGGTGCGGTTGCGCCTTGGCAATAATGGTAGCTGCAACAGTCGTGGGGGTTAGCGCACCGGCAGTCGCGCGTAGCGATATCCCGCAGCCTTTTGGAGCGACGGCCACAGATCCAGCCACAGCACCCACCTTAACCGGCAAAGATTGGCGATTTGTTTTAGGTGGCGGGTTAGGGTACGCGCCTGTGTATGAAGGCTCGAGTACCTATGCGCCGACACCCCTTCCTGCATTCGAGATCAATTGGCGTGATCGCGTTATTGTAGATTACCAAGGTTTGCACGGAAATCTTTTAAAAGACAAACACCTCACCTTAGGTTTCGATCTTGGTTATGATTTAGGTCGTCAAGAAAGCGACGATAAAGAACATCTGTTCGGATATGGTAATATTGAACCTGCTGCGACTATGGCGGTACATTTTGACTATGCGTTTGACTATCTGAAAATTGATGCGTCGTTCACTCAGGCGGTATCCGATAATTCGAACGCAAATATAGCAGCTGTGGGTTTATCCTCCGGCATACGGCTTAAACCTCGCACCCTTATTATCGCACGTTTCGGCACCGAGTTTGCAAACGAAGGGTATATGGATAAGTATTTTCGGATAGATCAAGCAGCATCGGCGCGCACGGGCCAACCCGAATATAATCCCGAATACGGATTGAAGGATGGGACAGTTGATCTCACCGTCATTCAGCCGATTGGGGATCATTGGGCGCTGACCGGGTTAGCGCGGTATAAACGGATGGTTGGCCCTGCCGCAGAAAGTCCGATTGTTGTAGATCCCAATCAATTTTTTGGCGGCGTGACTCTAGGCTATACTTTTTAGCTATTAATTGACGTCATAACGGTAATCGTACCCGGGCGCGCAGGCCACCGTGCGGGCTGTCTTCAAGAACAATGTCACCGCCTTGCCGCCGGATTGCATCCCGGGCAATGGCAAGACCCAAACCTATCCCGCCTGTTTCAGGATTGCGCGACTCCTCGATCCGATAAAAGGGCCGAAAAACCTCTTCGCGAAGGGATTCTGGAATCCCTGGACCGTCATCATCAATGAGAATCTCTACGGCATGGGCCCGGTGACCCAAAGTCACCCAAACATTATCACCGTAGCGTTTTGCATTGGCGACGAGATTAGTCGCGGCGCGTCGGAACGCGACAGGACGAATAGGCACAGTAATGGGTCCTTCGCAGTGAAAGTCGATCGCTCCACCTTCGCGGCGCCCTGTCTCGACAACTTCCTGCATTAATCCCGCAAGATCCACCGGAGCGACCGCTTCGGCATCATCGCCTCTTGCGAAGGCAAGATAGCCTTCGACCATGCGCTCCATTTCAATGACATCGGTGCGCAAGGCATCAACTTCCGGTCCGGGCTTAACCATGGCCAGTTCAAGTTTCATTCGTGTCAGCGGCGTGCGGAGGTCATGGCTAACCCCAGCAAGCATTTCCGTCCGTTGTTGAATTTGCCGCAAGATGCGGTCGCGCATTCGATCAAACGCCGCCGCTGCTTGCCGCACTTCGCTTGATCCTTCGGGTTTAAAGCCGGAAATATCATGCCCTTTACCAAAACCATCGACGGCTTCGGCTAGGCGGCGGATCGGCCTTACTTGCCCACGCATAAACAACATGGCGACAATAAACAGGATAAGAGAGGATCCCATCATCCAGATGAGAAAAATGAAACTTGTATCGCTGAATAGCCGCTCATGGGGAGCTTCGATGTGCAAGACGCCGTCATCAAGCTGAACGGCAATAAGCAGGTCGCGTTTTGTGTGATTCCACGTAATCTGAAAAGGGCGCCCAACGCGTTCTTTCAGCGCTTGAGATAAACGCAAATGCACGACACCTTCATGTTTTGGTGAGGGGTCTATCTGTAAAACCTCACCAGAGGTTACGCTAAGCCTTAAATCAAATTGACCCCGCGCATGAGTAAGGAGCCAGTCTTGATAGTTAGGCTCTTTGTGTTCTATCACGCCGGCAACAACGAAAGAAATATCGCCAGCCAAACCCGAAGCCAGACGCCGAGTCATGGTGTCCCAGCTACGGTCAAAGAAAACGTAAGAAGTAATAACCTGCAGTAGGATAAGCGGCGTCACGATGATAATCAGCGACCGGCCCATGAGGCTTCGCGGCAAAAGAGGTTTGATATAGAGCCTTAACGGACGCATAGGCTGCTCATCTCTAGTCAGGACGTAAAACGTAGCCGCGTCCACGTACAGTTTGCAGGTATCGCGGGAAGCGGGGATTGCTTTCTATCTTACGACGTAGCCTGGCAACTTGGACATCAATAAGGCGAAGGCCGCTTGCGCCGCTCCCACCGGTTTTTTCCATGAGTTCTTCGCGGCTATGAATAGTACCGGGATTTTTAGCTAAAATATCCAAAAGCCCAACTTCTGCGGAAGTTAATCGCACGGGCGTATTTCCACGCATAAGTTCAAATCGGGTGGGGTCAAATCGGCAATCGCCAAGATTTAATGGCTCTCGGCGGACAGAAGATGGGGACGGTTTAGCAGATTGCCCGCGCCGGAGAATAGCTTGAATACGAAGCAACAGTTCTTGAGGCTCAAACGGTTTGAGCAAGTAATCGTCCGCGCCCTTTTCCAGGCCGTTGATACGATCATTTGCTTCGCCGCGAGCGGTCAGCAAAAGAATAGGAACATCACTTTGACTACGTAGCGCTGCGGTTAGATCAAAGCCATTTTCGCCTGGCATCATGACGTCCAGCACAATGAGGTCAACTGCAAGGCTGGCCAGCTTGGCGCGGGCATCCGCCGAGTTTTCGGCAGTGGTCACCAAAAAACCTTGGTCAGAAAGAAATTTGCGTAGCAATTCACGTAACCGGCGATCGTCATCCACCACAAGAATATGCGCGGCAAGATCGCTGTTAGCGTCTGCTGTCATGCATCATCATCCTTGCGTCGAGGCGAGAGTGCGGCCGCTTGATTTTCCACATCAATAATCCCAATGAGCACTTTTTGAAACCCTTCCACGGCCTCAGCACCAGCCTCACGATAGGCGCGCGCAAGACGTGCGCACTGCAAGGCTGACAAGTCGCGCTCGAGGTCATCACCTTTTTGGGTGAGATAGAGAAGACGTTGCCGTTTATCTGCAGTTCCGGCCCGTTGTTCAACAAACCCATCAGCAATCAGCTGCGTTAAAACACGGGACAAACTTTGTTTGGTGATTTTTAAAATCTTGAGCAGATTACCGATCGGCATGCCGCGATTTCGGCCAATAAAATAGATGGCGCGATGATGCGCCCGGCCGAAGTCATGCTGGCTTAAAACGGCATCAGGTTCGCCGGTAAAGTCTCGGTAGGCGTAAAACAAAAGTTCTATGCCTTGTCGTAATTCATCTTCCCGGAGGAAAAGAGGGTTGGCCCCAGCCTTATTGAGAGGTTTTGTGTCAGTCATGTTGACATATATATCTTAATAATGTTACCAAATCTAGGTCAGATGCGACATAAAATGTCGCAACCCCAATACCTAAGCATTTTATATATTACAGAGATGTTTACGGATGGTCGAGCTATCGAATTAAAGAAAGAAAGGTTGTGCCATGGCGTTGATACCCTTTGATGACCGCGACGGCGTAATTTGGCTGGATGGGGCGCTTTGCCCTTGGCGGGACGCCAAACTTCACGTCTTAAGCCATGGCTTGCACTATGCCAGTTCTGTCTTTGAAGGCGAGCGCGCCTATAACGGTCGGATCTTCAAGCTAACCGAACATAACGAGCGACTTAAAAAATCTGCTCAAATTTTGGATTTTGATATCCCCTGGTCTGTAGCGGAAATCGATCAAGCGTGTAACCGAGTTGTTAAAGAAATGGGACTTCCCGATGCCTATGTGCGTCCTGTCGCGTGGCGCGGTTCAGAGATGATGGGAGTCGCAGGTCAGCAAAACAAAATCCATCTCGCCATCGCTGTTTGGGCTTGGCCAGCTTATTTTTCTCCTGAAGCACGGATGGAAGGTATTCGTCTCGCCTTCGCGCGCTATCGTCGCCCATCACCGGATACCGCGCCGGTGCGATCAAAAGCGGCAGGTCTCTATATGATCTGCACGTTATCCAAACATATCGCCGAGCGTGCGGGGTACAATGATGCCTTGATGTTGGACTGGCGCGGACAGATCGCCGAGGCGACCGGCGCCAATGTGTTTCTGGTGCAAAAAGGCATTATCCACACGCCTACGCCGGACTGCTTTTTGGACGGCATCACCCGCCGTTCTGTCATTGAATTGGCAAAGAAGCGCGGATATCAGGTGATTGAGCGCAGCATTTTCCCCGATGAACTGGGCCGCACGGACGAGGTGTTTTTAACCGGTACCGCCGCCGAGGTCACGCCAGTCAAAGAAATTGGCGAATACACCTTCAAGCCAGGTGAGATTACGCGCAACCTCATGAAGGACTTTGACGCCATGGTGCGACGTGCTCCTGAAGGGGCCGAGCAACTTAAGGCAGGGGCCGCTTAGGATTTGGAATTAATCCAGCGTTTTGCGGCGGCATCATCTGATGACCGAGCGCCGACCCAGTGTCGCCCCTCGGAAGTCGTTTCGTGTTTCCAAAACGGCGCCTTGGTCTTTAGCCAATCAATAAGATAATTGCACGCATCAAAGGCAACTTGGCGATGGGCACTGGCCGTTGCGACCAAAACAATAGGATCACCAGGACGAAGATCACCATAACGGTGAATGATGAGCACGGCCTGTAATTCCCAGCGTTGCTGCGCTTCTTGTTCCAGTTCTTGTAACTGTCGTTCGGTCATTTTTGGATAGTGTTCGAGAGTCATCGAGGTTAAAGCTGCCGGCTTGCCGTCAATCTCGACTGTATCGCGAACCAATCCCAGAAAACTGACGATGGCACCGATCCGACCGTTGTCTTGGCTAAGCTTGGCAATCTCATCGCCTAGGTCGAAGGCTTCGCTTTGAACACGGATCATGACTTAGCCGCCGGTCACTGGAGGAAAAAAGGCGACCTCATCTGTGTCACCAACGGGATCGTTAAGATGCGCATAGGCGTGATTAATCGCAACCTTAACCGCGTTTCCTTCGGCGAGTGCCGCAGCGAATCCCGGTCCTCGGGTACGCATCCAGGTGAAAAGATCATTAACCGTCGTTACGGTTGACGGCAAAATGATCTCTTCTTCGGACATGCCGATTTTTTCTTTGAGCCAGGCGAAATACATAATTTTCATCGGTAACCCTACGTAACATAGCGCATACAATGGGGCATTTCGGCGGTGATGAACAAGCCTAAAGGCTGGCTAATTTCGCTTTAAACTAAAATGATCTGCAATGAATGATGCAATAGCCTCAGGATACTGCAAAGGCAGAAGAGGGCGATCACAGGCTAGCGCTGCCACATCGCTTGCGGTTGCGAGAATCTGGCCATGTTGGTTCGTAAGTAATGGCTGCGCCAAAACAGATCGATGTACTTCAATTTGTTTTATCGATGCTGTTTTAAACCCTTCCACGAGAACAAGGTCAACAGGCGTCATGCGGGAAAGAAGATGCGGCAGCTCTGGTTCTGGATTATTTTCTTTCATGAGAAACCATCGTTCAGGAGTGGCAAGCATAACCTCGGTTGCTCCTGCTGCCCGATGGAGGTAACTATCCTTCGTGGATTGATCTAGCTCGATGCTATGGTGCGTATGTTTTATCGTCGAGATATGTAGCCCGGCTGCATGAAAGATTTTTAGCAGCGATAGAATAAGCGTAGTTTTGCCGCTGCCCGACCACCCCACAATTCCTAAGGCGGCCTGCATCGTCTAAGGTTTGCCGTCCGACGGTGGCGGTGCTTCGAGATCCATGTGAGCAAGGCCGGCACGCAAATAATCCCACCCCGTCACAAGGGTAAGAAGTGCGGCAATCCAAAGACCGATTTCGCCGATGGTTTGAACCGGAATAAAATCAGGTCCGGCTTTTGCCACAATAAGCCAACCAAGCGAGATCATTTGGATCGCAGTTTTCCATTTTGCGAGACGCGTTACAGGGACACCTACGCGTAAATCAGCAAGAAATTCGCGCAGCCCAGAAACTAAAAACTCTCGGCAAAGAATAACTAGCGCTGCGGGTAAGGAATATTCTGAAATCCGCCCTTTAGCGACCAACATTAAAAGAACGGCAGCGACCAATAACTTATCGGCAATTGGATCCAAAAACTGTCCTAGTTTAGAGGTGGTTTTGCTGCGTCGAGCCAGCCAGCCATCAAGCACATCTGTAAGCCCTGCAAGGGTAAACAGGACGCAGGCAAGCCAAGCCCAAAGAGGCGCCTCGAGATACATCAAAATGACCAGCACGGGGATAGCCGCAATGCGGGATAATGATAAGACATTTGGAAGAAGGGTCAGCATCGATGGGTTCAATTAGTCATGAGAGTGAAAATGATCATACACCTTTTGGGCGATAGTTCTGCTAATTCCTTCAACGGCGCCAAGATCGGCCAATCCTGCCCGAGCAATTGCCCGAACTGAGCCAAAATGATGTAACAAAGCCCGCCGCCGGGATCCTCCGATTCCGGGGATTTCATCCAATTCGGACCGGCCCAGCTCTTTGCCGCGCTTTGTCCGGTGAGCCCCAATGGCAAAACGGTGCGCTTCGTCGCGCAATCGTTGTAAAAAATAGAGAACGGGGTCGCGCAACTCCAAGGTGAACTCTTTACCTTCCGAGGTAAAGAACTGTTCGCGTCCGGCATTGCGGTCAGGACCTTTGGCTATCGCCACTAATGTAACATCAGTGACCCCCAACTCGGAGAGGACGTCTTCAGCTGCAGAAAGTTGGCCCTTACCGCCGTCAAGCAGGACAAGATCAGGCCAAGCCCCTGTTCGGCGGTCAGGATCTTCACTTTGGGTGCGTGAGAATCGCCGCCGCAGCATTTCCCGCATCATTCCATAATCGTCGCCGCCGCCGGTCGGTTGGCTGGTTTTAATATTAAATTTTCGATAAGCCGCTTTGATAAAGCCGTCGGGCCCCGCCACAATCATTGCGCCTACGGCATTGGTGCCTTGAATGTGGCTGTTGTCATAAACTTCGATCCGTTTCGGCGCAGCATCCAGTCCGAACAAATCACCAACTCCGGTCAGCAATCGATTTTGGGCCGTGCGTTCCGCCATGCGGCGGCCCAAGGCGTCCTTGGCATTTACGACCGCATGATCAACGATGTTTTTCTTGGTTCCCCGCTGTGGAACCAAAATCTCTACACGATTTTCTGCCCGCACACTTAAAGCTTCGGTGATAAGATCAAGTTCGCTCGGGCGGTGACTGAGCAAAAGAAGAGGCGGCGGTTCTTTATCTTCATAGAATTGAGACATGAAAGAACCAAGGACATCTGGCAGCGAGACAGTATCATCGTGACTAGGAAAATAGGCGCGATTTCCGTAATTTGAGCCACCCCGAAAGAAAAATACCTGGATGCAGGTTTGCCCGGCGGCTTGATGAGCCGCGAGTACATCTGCGTCGCCTAAGCCACGGATATTGATATCTTGGCGTGCTTGAATAGTTGATAGCGCGCGAATGCGATTTCGGTATACCGCAGCAGTTTCATAATCTTGTGCCTCAGCCGACACTTGCATTTTCTCGGCCATATCTTTCAAAACTGACTGGCTTCGCCCCATTAAAAAACTTTTGCATTCATCAACCAAGGTTAAATACTCGGAGGATTCAATCAATCCAACGCAGGGCCCGCTACAGCGTTTGATTTGATACTGCAGACAGGGCCGCTTGCGCGCTTCAAAAACGGTATCGCTACAGTTTCGCAGCAAAAATGCTTTTTGCAGTGCGGCGATCGTTTGGTTAACTGCACCGCCTGAGGCAAAGGGCCCAAAATAATCCGCCTTTGGGTCTCGTGCTCCACGATGTTTAAGCAGCTGAGGAAAACTGTGGCTGCGGCTAATCATGATGTGAGGGAATGATTTATCGTCCCGTAGCAAGACATTATATCGCGGCATGTAGCGCTTGATCATATTGGCTTCAAGCAGCAAGGCCTCGGCCTCAGTGTGGGTCGTTATAAACTCCATGGTTTTCGTTTCTGAAACCATTTGAAGATGGCGCTGCTCCATCTTCACCATGGCGGTATATGACGTGACTCGTTTTTTTAGATTGCGGGCTTTTCCAACATAAAGCACCGAGCCATCAGCCTTCAGCATGCGATAAACACCCGGCGTTGCCGGAAGAACGGCCAGGTATGACTTTATGATTTCGATACCTTTAAGGATGTCGGGTTTTTCTGCTGGGGTAACAGGTGCTGGGTCCACAGAGATCGGTGCAGAATCAGGTGTTTTCATACTCAGGATTTTGTCCTTAACCGGGCAAGCGTCAACTACCAGAAGCATGTTTTTTGCCAAAACCGGATAGCGCTTTTTTTCAAGTCTAAAGTAATCCACGGAATCTGTGGATAAACTTGCGGATAACCTCACCCATTGCGGAAATTTCGCCGTTACTCTGCGGCCTTTTCCACTTTGCCCATTTTTTGGGCAATATAATAAGCTATTGATAAAAAAGGAAAATAAAATGCTCCAACGAGATATTTATACCCCCCGTTGTGGCTTAGATGACACAGGGAAGGTCAGTCGGGAACCATTTGAGGATTGTGTACAACTTCCCTGCTGATCACCCCAGAATCCGTGTTTGAGTCAAGGCCTTAGCAGAAGGTGTTTGATTTTATTATTCAGGAACGACGATACCACGAGCTTCCATAGCCCAGCCCAAATGCTGACCGCCGTCTAAGGCAATCATTTGCCCGGTAAAAGAGGGGCTTTCCAAGATAAATCTTACGGCCCGGCAAATTTCCTCGGGTGAGGTTCCTTGTTGCAAGGGAAGGGCAGCAACCTGCATGGCAAAATGTTCAGGTGCTTGCCGGGGACTGGGTAGGGCCGGACCGGGACCAATACCAGCGACTCTGATTCGGGGGGCAAGTGCCAAGGCTAAGGTTTGGGTTAGTGCCCAAAGCCCAGCTTTGCTGACGGTGTAAGATGTGAAGTAGGGCGTCAAAGACCAGACCCGCTGATCCAAAAGATTAATGACCACACCGCTTTGGTCGCTGGGTAAATAGCGGGCTAGGGCTTGGGTTAAAACAAAGGGTGCACGCAGATTCGTTTCAATGTGGCTATCCCAAGAATCACGTGTCGCTGTCAGGGCATCGTCACGATCAAAAACCGATGCGTTATTAATCAACACCGAAACTGGGCCTAAGGCTGCCATCGCCGCAGGCAGCACGGTTTGAGTCTCTGTTTCTTGCGACAAATCAGCTTGAAGGACGATGGCTTTGCCGCCGCCGCTACGAATTGTTTTCGCTGTGGCCTCGGCTTCCGTCACAGAATGATTACAGTGCAAAGCAAGGGCATAGCCTTGGGCCGCCAAATCTAAGGCGATGGCTTGACCAATACGTTTAGCGGCTCCGGTAACAAGGGCAACAGGTAAAGACATGAGCTTAGTTTAGGCTCGTCTATGTCTCTTGTTCCAGCGATAAAGCATTGCCGCCGCCACGGACTGGTAATTTACTCGACGAAAGCCAACTCTTTTTTACCGGGCTTACGTGGTGTTCCGGGTTTTCCAGGTTTTCCGTCGGGGCCAGACTTGCTTTCAGGGTAAGTGAAAATAGCCTTGTTGTCTTTGACATCGACACGGACATTTCCACCCTTAGTCAACCGGCCAAACAAGAGTTCTTCGGCCAAGGGTTTTTTTATTTCTTCCTGAATAACTCGTCCTAAAGGCCGGGCACCATAAAGTCGGTCATACCCTTTCTTAGAGAGCCATTCCCGCGCCGCTGCAGAGAGTTCGATCAGCACGCCGCGCTCTTCGAGTTGGGCTTCCAACTGCATGATGAACTTATCAACAACCTTCGATACGACTTCCGGCGGAAGATTTCCAAACGGAATAATGGCATCAAGCCGATTACGGAATTCAGGCGCAAACATTCGGTTGATAGCTTCCATGTCATCGCCGGTGCGGATATTGCTGCCAAAGCCAACCGCCGGCTTAGCAAGATCTGCCGCGCCTGCATTGGTGGTCATGATCAAGATCACATTGCGGAAATCGACGGTCTTACCATTGTGGTCCGTCAACTTACCGTAATCCATGACCTGCAACAGAACATTGGTTAAATCGGGATGCGCTTTCTCAATTTCATCCAGCAGCAGAACAGAATGCGGGTGTTGGTCGACCGCATCGGTCAAAAGCCCGCCTTGATCAAAACCAACATAGCCCGGAGGCGCACCAAGCAAGCGACTGATTGAATGCCGCTCCATATATTCCGACATATCAAACCGGGTTAGCTGCACGCCCAAAATACGCGCCAGTTGCCGGGCTACTTCTGTCTTTCCAACCCCAGTCGGGCCTGAGAATAAGTAGCTGCCGATAGGCTTTTCTATATCACGCAGTCCAGCGCGCGCCAATTTGATAGCTGCCACCAAAGAGTCGATGGCCTTGTCTTGGCCAAACACCATGCGTCGTAAATCGGTTTCAAGATTACGCAGGACCGTTGCATCATCCTTGCTAACAGATTTCGGTGGGATGCGGGCAATCTTGGCGATGGTGGTTTCTACATCTTTAATGCCCAAAGTCTTTTTGCGTTTATCCTTAGGCAGCAGCATTTGTGCCGCACCGGTTTCATCAATAACATCGATCGCCTTATCGGGAAGTTTGCGATCATTGACATAACGCGCAGAAAGCTCCACCGCGGCACGCACGGCCTCGGTGGTGTACTTAACGCCGTGATGTTTTTCGTAATAAGGTTTGAGGCCAGTCAAAATCTTAACCGCATCCTCTACGGTTGGTTCGGCCACATCAATTTTCTGGAACCGGCGAACCAAAGCCCGGTCTTTTTCGAAATGACTACGGAACTCTTTGTAAGTCGTTGACCCAATGCAGTGCAACGTTCCGTTGGCGAGAGCAGGTTTTAACAGGTTCGATGCATCCATCGATCCACCTGATGTTGCACCAGCGCCGATCACTGTATGAATTTCATCGATAAAAAGGATCGAGCCTGCTTGTGCTTCGAGTTCGACTAAAACCTGTTTTAGCCGTTCTTCAAAATCACCGCGATAACGTGTGCCCGCAAGAAGCGATCCCATATCCAGAGAATAAATAGTGCTCTCTTTTAAAACTTCAGGGACTTCCCCTTTAACGATCCGTCGCGCCAATCCCTCGGCGATCGCCGTTTTGCCAACCCCTGGATCACCGACATAAAGAGGATTGTTTTTTGACCGACGACATAAAACTTGGATGGTGCGTTCGACCTCGGCCTGACGGCCAATGAGCGGGTCGATTTTACCCTTGCGGGCCTTATCATTCAGATTAATGCAGTAAGCCGACAAAGCTTCGCCGCGTTTAGCGGGCTTACCTTCACCGATGTCACCATCAGCACCTTGAGCAGGTCGATCTTCGGATTGACCTGGTACCTTGGCAATGCCGTGAGAAATATAATTGACCGCATCAAACCGGCTCATATCTTGAAGCTGCAGATAGTATGCGGCGTGACTTTCCCGCTCGGAGAAAATAGCCACCAAAACATTACCGCCCGTAACCTCGGCGCGTCCGGATGATTGAACGTGGATGGCAGCGCGTTGCAAAACCCGCTGAAACCCTGCGGTGGGTTTAGGTTCTTGCAAGTCATCCTTGACCAGCATATCGAATTCATCGTCGAGATAAGCAGTTAAATCTACCCGTAGCCGTTCAAGCTCAACACCGCAGGCGCGCAACACGGCGATGGCGTCTTGATCCTCGATGAGAGCCAATAATAAATGTTCAAGCGTGACATACTCGTGGTGACGCGTATGCGCGTAGGCCAAGGCGCGATGGAGGGATTGTTCAAGATTGCGACTTAACATAATAGGCCTCCTAGTCCTTTTCCAAGGTGCATTGAAGAGGATGTTCATTGGCTCTGGCGAAATCGACTACTTGGGTAACTTTGGTTTCGGCGACTTCGTATGTATAGACTCCACAAATGCCCACGCCTCGCTGATGCACATGCAGCATGATACGGTTGGCTTCTTCACTGGACTTGTTAAAGAAGCGCTCAAGGACATGGGTGACGAACTCCATAGGGGTATAATCGTCGTTTAACATTAACACTTTGTACATGGATGGCCTTTTCGTTTTAGGCTTAGCCTTAACGAGTGTCCCTGTGGTTGTGCCCCCGTCGGTATGATCCGTATCACTCATGCTCTTAACCGTTACGCTCCTACTGCCGCGCCTCTATCATATTGGATGTTTCTTGGCTCAGAAAAGACCCCCAGGCCAAACTGATCGGGAAAAACTTGTCGCCGAGGTTTAAAAAGCAGCGACCCGGCAGACAGTGCTGCCGGGTCGAGGCTTAGTCGTGAAATTCAGGATAAGTTAGGCAGCAGCCGATTTTGGCTTAAGCATGAGCTCAACCGCAGCATTGGCGCGGGCTTGCAAAGGCTGTAGAGCCTCATTGGTAACCTTTACAGCGGTTTCTGAGATCTTGGTGGTTTCGGAAACCAGGTTATCAAAAGAAGACTTGGCAAAGTCGTTTTGTACATCAACGGCTTCGCGCAGAGTTTTGCAGCCAAACAATTGCTTGGTTGTTCCGACGCTGGATTCGATCGAGCTTTGGAACAGGCCCAACCAGGCGCGACCGAGAGTCTCATAGCCTTTGACAACGATATTGCTTGATTGGACCAGGGCTTCCACTGTGCCTTGGTTAAAGGCAGACATCTCATCAATGCCTTTAAGAACGGTGGCGCCGGCTTTCTCAGCTTGTTCTTTAGCAACGGCTACGGCCTGATTATAGCCTTGTACAGCGGACTGAACGTATTTTTCGTTTGGCATAAACCCTCTCCTTTGAATTATCGCGCTTGGTGCGGCGGTGTTTTTTACTTAAGAAACCACATTGTTGCACTGCAACATGCGTCATTATATGGAGGAGGTGGAGACCTAAGTCAATGACTTATTGTGCGTTGCAACATAAATTTTTTATCGATCTAAATACTTGTTAGTAAACATTATTTTTAAAAACATATAAGATTTTTGACGCGGCACATGACTGGCTGGCCAAGAGAAACCTAAAAAGCAATATGAATCCGTGCCTTAATCAATGCTAGACAAGGAATCCTATTTTCGGTAAATTACTTAAAGTCGAGTCCACCCCTATCTGAGAGCGTTGTTTTGACTGCTGCCAATCCCTCGTCGTGTTGGACCGGCTCTTTCTGGATTCGTGCCTTGGGTATGTGGGCCGTAGCGAGCCTTTTGGTTCTGTCGGCCCTCCCGGCGCAGGCGGTTCAATACGCCAGCTATATTTACGATACCCAAAATGGTCAGATTCTTTACGCCAAAAATGCGGATACCTTGGTCCACCCAGCATCGCTGACAAAGATGATGACGCTATATCTGTTGTTTCAGGAGCTTGAAGCCAAGCGTCTGACAATGGACAGCGAGTTTACAGTTTCTGCGCGGGCGGCGGGCCAGCCACCTTCAAATATCGGTGTATCACAGGGTGATAAGATCACCGTGCGTCAAGCTATATTGGCTCTGGTCACCAAATCAGCCAATGATGTTGCCTGTGCCATCGCTGAAAATTTAGCACCGACCGAGTGGGAATTCGCAGCCACGATGACGGCTAAGGCGCAAGAACTTGGAATGAGCAAAACTGTATTTCGGAATGCCTCCGGTCTTCCGGATGATGATCAGGTTACCACCGCGCGGGACATGGCAACCTTGGGTTTGGCTCTAATGCGCGATTTTCCTCAGTACTATGGGTTGTTTTCAACGCGGTCGTTTACTTACGAAGGTAAAACCGTTGCCAACCATAATCGCCTGCTTTACCGCAAAGGGGGCGGCTATGATGGACTTAAGACGGGCTATATCCGCGCCTCAGGATTTAATCTTGTAACCTCGGCGTTACGCGGTAATAAGCGGTTGATCGGTGTGGTCATGGGTGGACGTACCGCCGCGTGGCGCGACGATCATATGGCTCGCCTTATGGATGACGGATTCCGATATGGAACCGCGATGGCGTCTGCAGGCAGTGCTGTTAAGGGCGCGCCTAAAGCTGAGGGCAAGAATGTAGTTGTTGCTTCGTCAACGAGTGCACCTGCCCAGGCGGTTGCTGACCGCGGTGGTGATAAAACATGGGGTCTACAAATCGGCGCTTATGCGCAAAGAGCGCCGGCTTTCCAAGCTGCAGCACAAGCTATGCGCACAGCCTCGGGCCTATTGACGGCAGCGCGGGTTGTCGTGAGTGAAGTCGGGGCGACCTCGGGGACATTGTATCGGGCGCGTATCGTTGGCGTATCGTCAAAACGAGCAAAAGATGCTTGCAGTTTGCTGATTTCGCGGCAGATGAAGTGTTTTGTCTTGAATCCGGGTCAAGTCGGCCAATTGGCTGCTGCGGATTAAGCAGCTTATCCGTTTCCTGTAATATCAAAATTATTTTTATGCAGCCGCTGCCAAGCCTCCAGCGTCCAAGGGCGCGTGGTGAGGTTATGCCGATGCAGTGGTGCAAAGATCAGCGCTTGTTGCGTTATTTCTAGGGAAGATGGGCCTTGATGATAGGGGCCCGGAACAGATGGGCGGCAAATCTCTAAGCGATATTCCGCGCCCTCGTAGATTATTAAACTCTGCCAGTCGATTGCGGTTAAACCTAAGATAAGAGTGCCTTCGGCTGTGGCGTTATGGTCGGGAATAATTCCCGGATAAGAACGGTCACGCCAGAAAACAACTTGCCATCCCGGAAGCACAGCAGGTTTGAGAATAAGATGGTCTGCATTCTTGAGCACAAGGTGTAATATATCGGCATCTCTTAATGTGCCGTAAGCAAAAAGCGGTAGTTTTTTATGATCGGGATTAAAGGTCGGCAGGAGGGGCAATACCAGAGGCCTTTAGTTGCTCGATCAATTGCGCTTTTAAACGATTAAGCCCGGCTTCATTAGTAGCTTCAACCCGCGCAACAAGAACATCTTGCGTATTTGAAGCGCGTAGCAGCCACCATCCTTCGGGGGCAAGAACCCTCACACCGTCAACTTCAATAACCTCAACACTCTTGGCGCCGCGAAGGCGATGGCGAACGTCTTCAACCACTTTGAATTTACGATCTTCCGCACAGGGAAATCTCAGCTCAGGTGTATTGAGAGGAGACGGCATAGCATCGCGCAGATCGGATAGTTTTTTTCCTGAACGCGACAAATAGCTCACCAGCCGGACGGCAGCATAAAGAGCGTCATCAAAACCATAATATCTATCGGCAAAAAAGATATGACCGCTCATTTCACCAGCCAGGGGAGCCTTTGTTTCCGCCATTTTAGTTTTAATAAGAGAGTGGCCCGTTTTCCACATTAAGGGTTTGCCGCCCAAGGCTTTCACCCCATCAAACAAAACCTGACTCGCCTTTACATCAGCAATGATGGTGGCGCCGGGATTTTCTGCAAGAACTTCTTGGGCCAGCACAAGCATAAGCTGGTCACCCCATAGGATACGCGCTTGGCTATCAACAACACCGATACGATCGCCGTCACCATCAAATGCAATACCCAAATCGCACTTATTGTCGCGAACGGCCTTTTGCAAATCGACCAGATTTTTCGGAACGGTAGGATCGGGATGATGATTGGGGAAGGTACCGTCAATATCGGCAAACAAGACGATATGTTTCCCTGGTAATTTGTCAGTGAGTTTTTTCAGAGCTTCTCCGGCGGCACCGTTGCCGGCATCCCATGCGATCGTCAAAGGTGTGGTACCCTGATAATCTTTCAGGAGGCGCCCGACATAGGTATCGAGCATGTCGCGCTTTTCAAGCGTGCCTTTACCAGAAGCATAATCTCCCGCAGCGGCTAAAGTGCCAAGGTTTTGGATCTGAGTGCCATAAACTGCCCCCTTTTTAAGGATCATCTTAAAGCCATTGTACTCTGGCGGATTGTGTGAGCCGGTAATCATAATGCCACCATCGGCGTCGAGACTTTTGGCTGCATAGTACAGCATCGGGGTTGGACCTAAACCGACCCGAATAACTTTTAATCCGCAATCAGCTAGCCCCTTAGCAACTTCGGCTTCAAACACAGGCGAAGACGCACGGCCATCATACCCCGTGCAGGCAGTCGTGCCGCCATCGCGCGCAATTACTGTGCCGAAGGAGCGTCCAATAGCGTAGGCATCGGTTGTTTTGATCGTCTTGTCGACCAGTCCGCGAATATCGTATTCACGCAGGATGGTGGAATCAAATTTATGGACTTGGCTCATGCGCGGTCTTTCTTCTTTTTGCTGTATCCATAGCCAGGAGCGCGGCCAATGCTGAAATAGTCAAAGCCAGCTTCCACCATGTCTTTAACATTATAAACATTTCGTAAATCGACAATGACAGGTTGTTTCAAAAGATCCTTAACCTGGTCTAAATCAAGTGCGCGAAACTGATTCCATTCTGTGAGCAAGGCAACAAGATCAGCGTTCTTCATCGCCTCATATGGAGTTTGCGCCCAAAATATCTCCGGCAAAAGCTTTTCTGCTTCATCCATGCCTTCTGGATCATAAGCGCATACAGTTGCGCCAGCTTTGAGTAAAACGGGAATAATATCCAAACTAGGGGCTTCTCGCATATCGTCCGTATTGGGTTTAAACGTCAGTCCCAGAACAGCCACACGTTTGCCCTTTAAGGACCCACCAGCGGCGGCAATGATACGGTCAGCCATTTGTTTCTTACGCGTATCATTAACGCTAACAACACTCTCGACAATGCGTAACGGTGCCTTGGCGTCCTGTGCCGTAGAGACAAGAGCCCGCGTGTCTTTGGGGAAGCAAGAACCGCCATAGCCAGGGCCAGGATGTAAGAATTTGCGGCCAATCCGTCCGTCGAGCCCGATGCCTCTCGCGACGTCATGCACATCAGCGCCAACCTTTTCGCACAGATCGGCAATCTCATTAATGAAAGTAATTTTTACGGCAAGGAAACTGTTCGCGGCGTATTTGATCAGCTCCGCTGTTTCCAAGCTGGTATTCACCATAGGTGTCTCGATTAAAAATAAAGGGCGGTATATCTGTCGCATAAGTTCGCGGGCACGATCGCTCTCGACACCGATGACAACCCGATCGGGGCGCATGAAATCTTCGATCGCTGACCCTTCACGCAAAAATTCTGGATTTGACGCAACATCATATTTTGCGTCAGGCCGCGTTTGCCGAATGATCTCGGAAACCTTGCGACCGGTCCCGACAGGAACCGTCGATTTCGTTACAATAACCGTATAGCCATCGAGGTTCTGGGCGATTTCCTTGGCGGCTTCGAACACGTAAGTCAGATCAGCATGACCATCACCCCGGCGGCTAGGCGTGCCAACAGCAATAAAAACTGCATCGGCCTTAGGCACGGCTGAGGGAAGATCGGTTGTAAAGTGTAGCCGACCTTCAGCGACGTTTTTGGCAACCAAGGCGTCGAGACCAGGCTCATAAATGGGGATTTCACCTTTTTTTAGCCGTGCGACCTTGGACTCATCTTTATCAACGCAGGTTACGGTAACACCGAACTCAGCGAAACAAGCCCCCGTCACAAGTCCGACGTAACCTGTGCCAATCATTGCAACGCGCATAATAATCCCTGCCTAAGTAGATGGCCGCTTAATTATACTGTTTTAACGCAGCCTTAAATTCAGACCCTAACTGAGGATGGGCCAAGGCGAAAGCGACATTGGCTTCAAAAAAGCCAACCTTATCGCCGCAGTCAAAGCGTTTGCCCTCGAAACGCAGCCCATGAAAAGGAACTTCGCCAATTGTTAATGCCATGGCGTCGGTAAGCTGAATTTCGCCGCCGGCACCGCGGTTCTGCCGTTCTAGGTAATCAAACACTTTTGGCATCAGAATATAACGGCCAATAATGGAAAGTGTTGACGGAGCAAAGGCAGGATCTGGCTTTTCAACCAATCCTTTGACCTTGGCGAGTTTGCCATTATCGCTGGCAACATCCAAAATTCCATAACGATTCGTATGCTCACGAGGTACGTCCATAACGGCAACCATGTTACCGCCAGTCGTTGACCAGGTATCGGTCATTTGCTTAAGACACGGTGTCTTCGACAGCACAAGATCATCCGCCAACAGAACGGCGAAAGGCTCATCACCAACAAAATGACGCGCACACCAAACGGCATGACCCAAACCCAAGGGCTCTTGTTGACGCGTATAAGCAACCTTTCCCGGCTTGGGCATCCAACTGGTTACAGTTTCTAGCGCGCTGTGTTTACCGCGTGTGGCAAGGGTATGATTCAACTCAAATGAATGATCGAAATGATCTTCGATTGCTGTTTTATTTCGACCAGTAACAAAAACAAATTCTTCAATCCCTGCAGCCTGGGCTTCTTCTACCGCGTATTGGATAAGAGGTTTATCAACAACCGGAAGCATTTCTTTTGGCAAGGCTTTCGTTGCGGGTAAAAACCGGGTGCCAAGACCACCGACAGGGAAGATTGCTTTGCGAACTTTCTGCATAGGAATTCACATAGGTTAGAGCCATAAATAAAAAACGCGCCGGGGTTTCCAGCGCGTCTTTTGTATTACAAGAATTTTATCAGGGCTATTGATTAATTAGATTTTTAGATGTGTTAGGGCGCATTGCCATCATCGTCGTCGTCATCGTTGCCCTGTGAGGGAGGCTCTGCTGCTGCAGGTTCAGCAGGAGCAGACCGGCTATCTTCGTTGCCATCACCGCTCTTGTCGTCGCTTTCGCTTGAGACAATATTGGCGCTTGGGCCAACTGTCGGAGCGGCAAAGAAATAAGGTGCAGGATGAATAGACGTACCTTGCGCGGTTACAGTGATGTATTCCCCAGCTTTAACAAGTTCTGGTGCCGAATTCGACTTCGTGCCAACGGCAACGGCGCCGGTAAAGACTTGGATAATCGTATTACCAGTCCCTTTTTCGACAGCAACGCCAAAATCAGTACCGCGAATACCAATGGTGGCGACAGGCGTTTTAAGTTGAACGCCTTCCTTATTAATCCTGCCTGTGGTGAAACGGAACATGCCGCTAACCATATTAATGGCGAGGGCGCCTTTGTTTTCTTTTGCGCTGTAGACATATTTATCCAGCGTCATACTGGCGGCGGATCCTAAACGAAATTCTGTCCCATCATTAAACAGGATAGACATTCCGCCTTTTTCTACGGTTTCAACCAGCTGACCGGAAAAGACATAATCATTTTGGAACAAAGCTGTCCGTGCGGCACCGGGAACAGTTCCGTAAGCATAAACCGATACAGAATGCACAGTTCCTACAGGATTAGCCGCATCTGAAGATGGAATACCCTCGGCAAAAAGCATGGCTAAGGCAAAAACACCGGCTTTTGCCGCCAAGCCGCAATATGAAGAAACGGAAAAACGAAACATACGTGCCTCTACAAGCGTAAAAATCTATCGCTTAACCCTATACACCATAAATAGGACAACGCCTAGGGAAGGGGTCAAAAAAAGCACCCCGAAGGGTGCTTTTTTAAATAAAAAGCAATGTTTTTTAGAATTAAGGAACCGGGGGGTCGCCCGGTGCGGGTCCGGGTCCCGAAGGACCTGAGGGCTCGTCTGCGGCAGGGGCCGAAGCAGACTCTGACGCTTCGTTAGCGCCGGCGCCACCATCGCCACCCCGATCATCACTTTCTCGCGCAACGACGTTGGCGCTGGGCCCAACGCCGGGAGGCGCAAAGAAATAAGGGACTTTTTGCACCGCGGCGACACCTTTGGCTTCTACGGTGATGTATTCACCAGGGTTGACCAGTTGTTCGCCACTTTTAGTGCCGACAGCAACCTGACCCGAGAAAACCTGGATGATGGTGTCGCCAGTTTTCTCAACAGAAACACCAAAATCAGTGCCGCGGATACCAATGGTCGCAACAGGTGTTTTAAGCTGAACCGCTTCCTTGTTAATTTTGCCGGTAGTAAAGCGGAACATGCCGCTAACCATATTAATATTTAAGGCATTAGCCTTGCCGGCAGGATCATAAACATATTTGTCCAAGGTCATGCTGGCCGCGGGCCCTAAACGAAATTCTGTTCCGTCGGAGAACAGAATCGTCATGGCGCCCTTTTCCACAGTTTCCATGGTCTGGCCAGAGAAAACGGGGTCGTTTTGGTAAACGGCTTTCTTGGTTTCGCCGGGCAGGGTCCCATAGCCAAACATGCGTAAGGAATGAACCTTACCGATTGAGTTCGCTGCATCGGTCGAAGATACAGCCTGCGTTAGCAAAAGTGGCAGCATTAGCAGCCCTGCTTTCGCAGCTATACGCAAAGAGCGGTTAAAGCGGATCATATTGTCCTATTCCTTCGCCGATGAATTGGGTCAATCCCAACAAGATAGATGATTTATCTTAATTAACGATAAGTTAGCATCTGGAATGCCATCATGTGAAGTTCGGTAAGGATAAATTATTTCATCCACACAAGGGAATAAATTTTTTTAGTAAATATTATTTATTTTTCCTGATAAATTAAGAATAGAAAAATAAAGTATTTGTAGAGACTTAAGCTACCCAAGTTTCAGGATTTTCTAAGAAATCTCTAATTATGGACAAATTTTCAGCAGAAAAATTACCTTGTCGTTCAGCACTGTCATAGACATCCCACCATGTGGTTAACGCATGGAGATTAACGCCTTTTGCCTGTAAATCTGCAACTCCTGCGGGAAATATCCCGTAGTGAAAGATTACAAAACAATGAGAAACCTCGGCCCCTGCTGTACGAAGCGCATCAATAAAATTGATTTTGCTGCCGCCATCAGTTGCCAAATCCTCGATTAAAATCGTGCGTTTATCGGCGACGGAAGCGCCTTCAATCTGGGCATCACGACCAAACCCTTTTGGTTTTTTGCGTACGTAGGCCATGGGAAGGCCAAGTCGATCGGCAATCCAGGCCGCAAAGGGAATACCTGCTGTTTCTCCTCCCGCAATGACATCAAACCGTTCAATGCCAGCATTCCGAGCCAGCAAATCTATACCCAAATCCATTAATCGAGCGCGGGCCCGCGGAAAGCCAATTAAACGCCGGCAATCGGTGTAAACAGGGCTGCGACGCCCACTGGTCAGGGTGAAAGGATCATGGGGCCGAAGCAAAACTGATTGCGTTTCCAGAAGGATATCAGCGGCTAAGCGCGCAGTTTCTGCCGCGAAACTGTCGCGGTTCAGGTGCCGCTGAGCCGCATCGGATGATAAGGTGACCATCAGATTTGCTTTCACTGAAGGAGCTAAATGCGCAGTTTATAAAGGCGGGATTGCCTTTTTGGCAAAATTTTGTCAATGCCGTTCAGCAATAAGACAGGAAGAATAATAAATAAAATTAGCCAGAATACGATCGCATAAAATTCTATCCTGGTGTAATTCTGTACGGGCTTACTTTGGGATGGACCCTGCCCCTCGGGGCGCATTGAACATATGGAGTTAATACGAATGACTCGTTTCCTGCTACCCACTGCCTTAGCCGCAGCGATCGTTATGGCCGCGCCTGCCGTCTTTGCTGCTAGCGATAAGATCGATGAAAAGGTGGCCGCTGCTCATGTGCAGACTTTGGGTAGCGAAGCATTGGCTGCTTTTACCCAAACCGGCTTAACGCCAGCTCAAAAAGAAGAAACCTTTACTAAGTTGATGTTGAAAAATATCGACTTCAACGAACTTTCAACACGTGTCATGGGACCAGCAGGTTCTAAGGCGACGCCAGCTGATCGCAAAGAATTCACCCGCTTGTTTGCAGCGTACTTCATTAACACCGTCAATGAAATGCTGAAGGGTTTGAATGTCACGGCTTTCACTGTTGGCCGCGTCAAGGTTCAGCCTAACCAGGAAGTCATCGTCGACACGACTATTCAGAAAAGCGATGGTCAATCGATTGAAGCCGGATGGCGCTTGCAGTCTGCCGGTGGTGTACTGAAGGTTGTTGACGTTTATGTCCAGGGTGCCAGTGCTGCTGGTCATTTCCAAGATCGCATGAAGCAAAGCACACAGACCAGCGTTAAAGGTCAAAATGACCGGTTGAAGCAGGTCTTGGCTAATTCGCCAACGCTTCAAGTTGTTTCGGCTTCGCTACAATAGTCGTTATTAAATAAGCTTAAGTCTTTCGCAAGAAAGACCTGATAAACGGGCGATGCCGATCAAGCATTGCCCGTTTTATTTTTGCCTATTTCGCTTTCGGTTTGATTGATTAAGGGCCCGTTAAGAGACGCTGATCGCGCGCAGCAGCCTGAATTGACTTCTGCAGTTTCTCGAAAGCCTTAACTTCAATCTGCCGGACGCGTTCTCGGCTGATATTATATTTTTGGCTAAGGTCTTCGAGGGTCGTAGGTTCGTCCTTCAGCCGCCGCTCAGATAAAATGTCCCGCTCGCGGTCGTTCAAAATTCGGAACGCCTGCTGCAACAGATTTTGCCGTTGGGTCAGTTCTTCGCTTTCCGCCATCCGGGTTTCTTGACTGTCTTTATCGTCGACAAGCCAGTCCTGCCATTCGCCTTCAGCGTCCATACGTAACGGAGCATTAAGCGAATGATCGTGTCCGGCGAGACGTTGGTTCATAGAAACAACTTCGTCTTCTGCAACCTGTAATTCAGTCGCAATTTTACTGACGGTTTCAGGCGGCAGATCACCATCTTCCAGGGCTTGCATCTTGCCTTTCATGCGTCGCAGATTGAAAAAAAGTTTTTTCTGCGCCGCCGTCGTACCGATTTTGACCAGCGACCAAGAATGCAAAATATATTCTTGAATTGAAGCGCGGATCCACCACATGGCATATGTCGCCAATCGGAAACCTTTTTCCGGATCAAATTTTTTAACGGCCTGCATCAAGCCGAGATTGCCTTCTGAGATAAGTTCGGCCATAGGCAAACCATAACCGCGATAGCCATTAGCGATTTTGGCAACAAGTCGCAGATGGCTCGTGACCAGCTGATGAGCAGCCGACGAATCCTGATGTTCACGCCACCGCTTAGCCAGCATGTATTCTTGCTCCGGCTCCAACATCGGCAGGCGCCGAATTTCTTGGAGGTAGCGGGAAAGCTGGCCATCATTGGCCAGGGATGGCGCACGCACTAAAGCAGACATAAAGGATTGTTAACTCCTCTTAAGCTTATAAGCCGTTTTATAGCAACGATGGGAAAAGCTCCCAAGATCCAAACATGGGATCCTAAACACAAGTTTTAGTCATATGGGCTTTGTTTAGAAAGGTTCAAGATGAATCCGGATAGTTTTCGTCAAGTTTGACTATCCCCTTGTAAAATATGAAGTAAATCAACCATGTCTTGAGGAAGCGGGGCGGAAAAACTTAACATTTCTTTCGTTACCGGATGAATAAAACCAAGCTTGGCGGCGTGAAGAGCTTGGCGAGGGAAAGCGAGGGCCACGGCGCGGGCTTCTGCACCCAAGCTTTCTTCAATGGCTGAAAGCCGAGGCTTGGTTGGCTTACCATAGAGTTGGTCCCCGATAAGCGGATGACCCGTTGCAGTCATATGAACCCTGATTTGATGGGTACGTCCTGTTTCAAGCTGGAGTTCAACTACTGAGGCACCCCCTCGAGCAAGAACTTCCGTTACTGCATAGTGAGTCACTGCTGTCTTGCCACCACGTTTAACGAGTGCCATCCGTTTACGGTTACGGGTATCTCGGCCAATGGCACCTTCGATTGTGCCGCGACGAGGTACGGGCACGCCCCATAATATCGAGATATAGACGCGTTCTAAGTCATGGGCGGCGAATTGTATTGCCAGACCGTTGTGCGCGACGTCAGTCTTAGCAACCACGATCAGCCCGCTTGTATCCTTATCTATGCGATGGACAATACCTGGTCGCTCAACGCCGCCAATACCGCTCAGACTTTCTTTGCAATGAGCCAACAAGGCATTAACCAGTGTGCCAGAGGCAGCACCGGGTGCTGGATGCACGGTCATGCCGGGAGGCTTATCAATGACAATTAAGGCGTCATCTTCATAGACAATATTAAGCTTTATAGCTTCAGCCTGGGCGGTGGCAGGGGCTAGATCAGGCAATGTGACGGCGATCGTCATCCCGGCTTTGACCCTGAGGGAGGCGTCCGTTAAGGTCGCCCCGTTTAGGAGGGCTACGGCGCCGGCCTCGATCAACGTCTTAAGACGGCTGCGTGATAGTTGCGGTAAAGCCTCGGCAAGAACACGGTCCAGGCGCTGTCCTGCCGCTGTATCTGGTGGTTGGACTATAAGAGGGGAAGAGTTAGGAATGACCATAACAAGGAATGGACAGGAAAAGCAGCGCTTCTTCAAGGGGCTTGCCCTTGTTCTCGGCTGTTTGATTTTTGCCGGCATGATTTTGGTGATTTACGGCATGGTAAAACGCACTGGAGAACTTAGCAACAATGCTCCCGAACATGTGAAGATTGGTGAAAAAGCTTTAGATCTACCAACTGGGGCCCGTGTGCTAAGCACCAGCCTTGACGAAGGGCGTATTTTGTTGCGCGTCGCTTTGGCGGGCGGCAACGAGCGTCTTTATGTTATCGATATGGTGACCGGTAAGGTACTGGCAACTTTGGACGTGGTTGAGGGCGGATAATCGATGAATTTTTGTTCGGATAATGTCGTCGGCGCGAACGCTGAAATCTTGGCGGCTCTTGTTGAGGCGGCAAAAGGCGATGTGGCTTCTTATGGGCATGACATCTACACAGCGCGGTTAGAACAAAAACTCGCAGAGATTTTTGAAACCAAGCTGGCAGTATTTCCCGTCGCAACGGGGACTGCAGCGAATGCTCTGTCGCTGGCGGCACTGGCGCCGCCGTGGGGTGCGGTCTATGCGCATCAAGACGCACATATCTTGGTAGATGAATGCGGTGCGCCGGAGTTTTATACTGCCGGTGCAAAATTGATGGGGTTGTCTGGCACGCATGGAAAAATAACGGCAGACACAGTGGCGACGGCCCTGATCCATAGCGATAAAGACAATATTCATCACAATCAGCCCGCGGCCGTGAGTCTGTCTCAGGCAACGGAATGTGGCACTGTTTACACACCGGCAGAGATAGGCGCGATCGATGAAGTTGCGCGTAGTCATGGCCTGCCACTGCATATGGATGGTGCGCGCTTTGCCAATGCGCTGGTTAAACTCAAATGCAGCCCGGCCGAAGCAACTTGGAAATCTGGTGTTGATATTTTATCTTTTGGTGGGACAAAAAACGGTGCGCTGATGGCTGAAGCCATTGTGGTATTTCGGCTCGATCTTGCCGAGACCCTGGCCTATCGCCGCAAGCGCGCAGGGCATTTGGTCTCGAAGCAGCGGTTTATCTCGGCACAGATGTGCGCTTATCTCGACAATGATTTGTGGCTGAACAATGCCCGCCACGCAAACGAGCAAGCGGCGCGCTTGGCCAAAGGTTTGGCCTCTATTTCTGGTTTGCAACTGCTGTATCCAGTCGAAGCCAATGAAGTGTTCGTCAATTTACCGACGGCGGTACGCGCCACACTAGAGTCGGCCGGATTTAAATTCTATCCCTGGGGTCCGCAAACGGTGGAGGGCGGGGCGATCCGCCTGGTGACGTCTTTTTGTACCGACGGTAAAAGCGTCGATAGCTTTATCGAAGCCACGCGAGCGGCGTTTCTTCAGACTAATCGTATTGCAGGCGCCGCATAGTCACTCTACCTGATACTTGTCTTTGTTCTTGGGTTGGTGGGAGTGCTGAAAATTAATGGATTTACGCGAAAAGCTTGCTCCGGTTGCCTGCATCCGCTATCAGAAGCTTGGACGCTCGCCAAGGTAAATGGCCAAAGAGTTGCTGTATTTTTTCTCTAAGGAAACAGTAGCCGCCTTGCGATATTACGTCCCCTTCGTCTAGAGGCCTAGGACACCGCCCTCTCACGGCGGTAACAGGGGTTCGAATCCCCTAGGGGACGCCATTTCAATAAACAATACGACACGCCCAATATTTTTGTCCGTCATAGGATGCTAAGCGAATACAACACTTAGCAGCGAACTGTGCAGTGCATGCATGCACGTGCAAAGGATATCTTAAATTTTGTATTAAATTTTCAAGATGATGCGCTTGACGCCATTGGATCTGCGTGTTTCTTGCTCTTCAGCCATGAAGGCGAAAGGGTCATTTTTGCCATGAACTTAAGCAAGAAAATTTGGCTGAGCATATTCGCGCGCGCAAAGTTTAGTTCACTAAACCGTCGCCTTGTACGCCGAGGTCTTGCTGGGCTTGGTATTAACGATTATGGGCCTCGCCAAGAAGAAGGTGAGCGCCATTTAATTAAAAGATTAATGGGCATTCTCCCCTATAACGCCATTGTTTACGATGTTGGGGCGCATAAGGGGTACTATTCTGATTGTATGATGAGTGGTCGTCCTGACCTAACGATCCATGCCTTTGAGCCAAATCCTCTCCTGATTGACGAATTAACAACGACAGCCGCCGGGCGGTTCACTGTTCATGCATTTGCGTTGGGAGATCAAGAAGGATACTCCACATTGCATGATCCTGAGATTGCGGGATCCCAAGGCGCATCTTTAATAGGGGAAGCGGTTGAAGAGCTTTATCGAGGTTGGTCGAAACAGACCGCGCAGGTCGAAGTTAAAACACTGGATGTCGTTGCCAACAAACTTAAATCAGCGCGGATCGATTACATTAAAATCGATACCGAGGGTTATGATCTTATGGTGCTGCGCGGGGCTTCTAAATTAATAAAAGAAGGCCGTTTGGGTGTCGTCCAATTCGAATTTAATACCATGAATGTATACAGTCGCAGCTTCATGCGCGATTTTTATCAAATGCTACCGGGATATCGTTTTTACCGCATCGTTCGTGATGGTCTTGTCGCGATGGGTGACTATAAACCTCTTATGGTGGAACTATTTGGTCATCAGAATATTGTTGCTATTCCGGAAGCCCAAGTAAGCCAGATTATCACCGCTGCAGATAATTAAGGAACAATCCGCCATACCCCATCAGCTTGACGGCAGGCTGTTCCATGCGCTGGAACTTTGGCGCCGGAAATGGTGATGTTCGAGGTAAATTCCCGACAATAACTGCGGTCGAAATTTTCTTGCGGTTGCGGCGGCAGAGGCGCTTCGTAATAGGGCTCGCCCCAGGGCTGCTGATAAACGGGATAGCCTACGGCTGGTGACACGGCCGTATAAGGAACAGGGTAATAGGCGCCAGGTGGTGGGGGTGGCAAATAAGGATCGGGCGTGTAGCCGTAAGGGACATAATAAGCCGTGTCATCGTCGCGATACTCATAATTATGCACTGTGTAAAAATGGGATGATAAAAAACCGACAGCAAGTCCGATACCACCGCCAATGGCAGCGCCGCGCGGCCCACCAAAACCATAACCGATTCCCGCACCGATCGCGCCACCGAATAATCCGCTGTAAAGCTCATCATAAGCTGCCGCTGGGGTGGGCTTAATCAAAACTGATCCAGCCAAAAAAGCCGTAGCTACGGTGAGACGAGCAATGGTCGACATAAGGTCCTCACAAGAACGCCGTCTATGAATGATCCTTGTCTACTATATCCCTATCGATAACTGGCCGCAAAGGGACTGGCCAAATATTGCTCTAGGGAGGCTTGTTCTTGGCGGACAAAGCCGCTTTGCGGCAGTTTTCCCTTATGCAACAAATCTAGCATTGCGCAGATACCGCCAGCAGTTGTTCTTTGGATGCCGCTCCAAACCTCGCCATTTTCCTGCGCGGCGTAGACTTTGCGAACCCAACTCTCTTGCTCAAACCGGCCGCCGCGGTGACCCTTTGCTGTGACAAAAATCAGCACAACATCTTGTAGAGTAATAGGAACTGCTGTTTCTAAAATATCTTTCAAAATGCTCCGTCGTTCATCCATACGTAGATCTCTAATCAAGAAATGCATAAGTGTACGATGACCGGGATAACGAACCGTTTTGTAATCCAGGTTGCGAATCTTTCCGCCTAAAGTTTCACAAAGTGTTCCCAAACCACCTGATGTATTAAACGCTTCATAATCAATACCGTCCATGGCGAAGGCCTCAACACCTTCAAGCGCCAGAACTTCACGGAGTTCCTGGTCAACGATGGCCTCGCATGGATTGCAGTATTCATTAATTAATCCGTCGGTACTCCACGTTAGATTATATTTCAGGGCACCGGTGGGAAATTCAGGCAATGCGCCAACGCGCATATGAAGCGAATCTAAAGTTTCAAAGCGACGGGCAAGCTCGTATCCAACGACAGAAATAAATCCTGGCGCCAAGCCGCATTGCGGAATGAACGCTGTTTGAGCCTTGTCGGCGAGGGCCTTAACTTGGCGCGTGCTTTCCACGTCTTCGGTTAGATCCAGATAGTGTGCGCCAACTTCCTTAGCAATTCGTGCCACTGTTGGGGTAAAAGAAAAGGGTAATGCGCTCAGCACCGCCCACTGATTTGTGGCAACGGCTTTAACAGCGTCGCGGTTTTCAACGTCAGTCGCTTTAACTGTAACGCCTAACTTGGCAACGGCGCGAAGAGCAGTCTCATCCTTATCAGCAACGGTTACTTCCCACTCTCCACTTCGCGACAATAAAGAAGAAATAGCGTAGCCGATCTTGCCGGCGCCCAGTACCAGTACACGTGTCATGCTAAAACCTTTGATAGAGAATTTTGGAGAACTTACCTAAGACTAACCAGATTGGCCAGAACTATGATTTCGGTATAAAAAGACGTCCTTTATCGGGTCAGATTTTCTTCCATGCCTCCGCAAGGGGCTGACTTATTGGAGATACCTGCAATCAATTTTATTATTACAGTCTGATCGTCGATCTGAATTTTATTCGCAGGAAATGTGACGTTTTTTGCTTCAAGATATTTGATCAATAAGACATTGTTCGGCTGCCACTCTAAATCAACGCCAAAGGCGCAGTCGCTGCGGACAGCCCCATACAGGTTCGCAACCTCTGTGGCGGAAGAATTCTGATTTTTGTTTTTGACCTTAATCACGTACCCAAATGACGTCGTCGCACCACCATTAACCTCGGTGACGGAAGCAGTGAAATCTCTATCGAGTGAAACGACACTGAGGACGTCAACTCTACTAGGCTCGAATATTTTTTTGCCGATGAAGGTAGCTAAAAATATAATTATTGCGAGATTAACGAGTAAAAGTATTAGAATTTTCTTCATAACATAGTCTCATAATTTTTAAGGGGCATACCGGCAACGGGTTTTGCCGTCCTTCGCTGTGCGATAACAAGAAGAACGCCGTCATACAGATAAAATATCGAGGAGTGCAAAGTATGGTGCCCAGGGACGGAATTGAACCGCCGACACGCGGATTTTCAGTCCGCTGCTCTACCAACTGAGCTACCTGGGCGCCGACCAGGACCGCAGCCTGCCTGAGGGGCAAAAACCACGCAAGTCCAAGTTATGCGGCCGGAGGTATAGGGGAAAACCCTTGGTCTGTCCACCCAGGGCCGCTGATCTTTAATGAAAAAGCAGGCTTTCATGAAAAACGCTCGATCCTAAAGGAACTCGACGCCTAATCCTGGTCCTCAGAAGATGGGGATGCGGGTGGAAAATCTGGCCGTTCCTGGGTCTCAATCCGATAATTGCCCCCTAGCCACCGGTGCAAATCTAAATCGGCACAACGCTTAGAACAGAAAGGTACCCATGGCGCTGTGGCTGGTTTCTTACACACTGCACATAAAGAGGAGTTTTTACGGCTCATAGTTTTTGCGCGCTGATGTGGAACTTATCAGGACCTAAAGCTAAATCAGAGACTAAACCAAGCGTTGAGCCAAGTCGAGTTTGGGTCTCGCTAACGGCATCGTTAAGGCGGTCTTTAAGGGCGGCAATCAGGTCGGGCGCCCCGGTGATAGTTAAGGCCTGGCCCTGATGAAGATCTGCATAACGAATGACATGTCGTAAAGCAGTTAGGGCGGCGGTCTCTGCCGAAAGAAAAAGCTTTGATGATGGAGTAAGAAGCCGGCTTACAAGCGAGCTCACCTGCCGTTTTCGTGTAATCTCGATAAGGCCTGAACTTGTAAATCCCAAAATATCGACCGTCACCGGGTCAGCAGCAAAAGACTGTTTTAGCGACGCAAGGATCCGCTGACGATGCTGACCTGATGTCATACGAAGCGCATCAATAAGGATAAGACCGCCTAAGCCTCGTAAGCGAACTTGTCGCGCGATTTCCGACACAGCGCTGGTATTGACCGCCAAAGGATCGGTCTGGCCAGCGCCGTTAATATCAATGGATGTGAGAGCCGAGGTTGTCTCAATAATAAGAGATGCTCCCTTCGGCAAAGAAACGATCGGGGAAAGAGCCGCACTAATCTGATCTTCTAAATCATGGCGGGCAAAAATTTCGTCGCTGGAAGCAGTTAGATCAATTTCATCACTCCACTCGGGCGCAAGGGTACGAAGTTTCTGACGCAGTGCAGAGTTCAAGCGACGATCATTCGTCTCGATCCGCACCGCGGGGCCGCCATAGGTAAGAATAATACCTACGGCAAAACTCATTTCTTCCAATAACTTTGGGGCGGCGTACTGCTCTGCAGTTTCTTTAATTTTTTGCCACCGTTGCCGCAGACTCTCTAATTCAGTTAGAAGTATCCGTCGGAGATGTTTTGGGTTGTCATCACGCAACGCTCGTGCCCCGGCGGCAGCCCGGAAAACAAGTCCTTCTTTATCAATTAACTGATCGCGGAGAGCTTCTTCGAGCAGAGCACGGGCTTCTGGGCCGCCAATTTTTTTGGGAGCTTCAAATCCAGGTTTTTCTGGGCGGTATATGAGATGTGGGCCTGACACGGCCATAGTGGTCGATAAAAGAGGACCTTTTCTTTCTCCGGTGCTGTCGGCGGAATCTCTCACCACCTGAACGATAACAGTGCTGCCTTCTGTCAGTCGCGACGGACCCCGAGAAATATCCAAAAATCCTAAACGATTATCGGCACTGCCAATGTCAATCCAAGCCGTAGAGCCAGAAATATGTTTGACTCGGCCAAGAAAAATGGATCCGACATGTGACGGCGAAGAATCTCGGTCGATATCTAATTCAATAAGCCGGCCCTTAGCACAAAGCGCAATTCGTATTTCGCCGGGACTGCGGTCAATTAATATTTCATCGATTCTCATTGAGGCGACCGTAAAGAAGAAGCGTATCCAAAGCCATTTAAAAGCGCCGCCGCATCATAAAGAGATAAGCCAACAATGTTTGAGTAGCTTCCAGCAAGGCGTTTAATAAATCCAGCAGCCAAACCTTGGATGGCGTATCCCCCCGCTTTTCCGTGCCATTCGTTAGACGCCAGATAAACCGCAAGCTCTGCAGGGGATAGGCGTTTGAATAAAACTTCAGACACTGAGAGTCTTATGGATTGCCGCCGCACGCCGCCTGATTGGGGTGCGATGAGGCAAATACCGCCGTATACCTTATGGCGGCGGCCCGATAAAATTCTTAGACAATTTTGCGCTTCTTCTAATGTTTCTGTTTTTGGCAGAATACGCCGCCCGCACGCGACCACAGTGTCTGCGGCCAGAACAAAATCATGGCTGTAATTTACCGCCACAGTCTCAGCCTTGGCTAAGGCTAAGCGCAAGGCGAGAGCTTTTGGTGTTTCGTTAGATAAGGGCGTTTCGTTAATATCAGCGGGAACAATCAGCTGCGGTTCGTAGTGAATTTGCCTGAGAAGATCGACCCGACGAGGCGACGCTGAAGCTAAGATTAAAAGTGGCGACGCCGTCATCCGTTGTTTATTTAAAGCGAAATGTGATCCGGCCTTTAGTCAGATCATAGGGAGTCATTTCAACATTAACTTTATCGCCCGCCAAAACACGGATGCGATTCTTACGCATCTTCCCTGAGGTATGCGCTAGCACCTGGTGCTCATTATCGAGGGTAACTCGAAACATCGCATTCGGAAGCACTTCGGTTACAGTGCCCGAGAATTCGATGAGATCTTCTTTTGCCATTCCGGCTCCTGCTGTTGTAGTAGCTTATGCATCTTAAATGCGCGCGCATTATAATGAAAACAAGGGCTTGAACAACCGCAGGATTGCGCCTCACTTAATTTCTTCTGGGCTTGATTTATGGAGGTGGTTTCTTAAAATAGCATATATATATCAATTATTTATAGAGAATACACCCTTTAATCCTAATTTCCTGGCGAATAATAAATAATATATGTGTATTCGACAGATGGCGTAATTCAAGTGATCGGTGCCCCCAACGGCGGAAACCGCATCTTTAGCCGCTTAAAAAGCCCATCTCTAACGCTTCGATAGGCATCAAGGCGCTGGAGGCGATTTCCTTCGGTCACGGTAGGATCAAAGGTCGGCCAAAATTCTACAGCGCACGCCATGGTGCGTGTCATTTCCATGGCTTGGTGATGCGCTTCGGGGGAGAGAGAAATAATCAAATCAAAGTAACTATCTTCAAGATCATCTATGGACTTAGGCCGGTGCTTACTCAAATCAATGCCGATTTCCTCCATAACCTCAGTCACAAAAGGATCAAGGGTAGGGCCACGGCGAATGCCACAGCTGTCCACATAAATACGTTTTCCGTGCAGATGGCGTAGCAAGGCTTCGGCCATGGGTGATCGGACAATATTATTTGTACAAGCAAAAAGGACGGCCGAGGGCGTGTCAATCATAGTCATCCTCGGATGTGCAAAATGCACAAGAGGGTGAACAGTCGCCGGGAGGTTGGAAAATCTATGGCAATCTTTGCTTCCAGGAGCTCGCGTAACAGTTGTGATCCTTCGTCATGAAGCGCTCGGCGTCCCATATCAATCGCTTCGATTTGAGAAGGGGTCGCTGTTTTAATGGCTTCATAATAACTTTCACAAACAAGAAAATAATCACGCACAATGCGCCGAAAAGGCGATAAGGGAAGAATGACAGTGCCTTGGGCTATCCCGGCCTCGCTGCGGATGGCAAAAATTAGGCGATTTTCCGCGATCCCAAACTGGACATCATAAGGCCCAGAATAACATTCCCCTTGGGGTGAAAACTGATTTTCTTCCAAAAGATCGAACAAGGCGATTGCTCGTTCGTGCTCGATTTCGGGACTGCGCCGAATGATCGTCCGCTCATCCAGGCTGAGCTTGACGATTTTATCCATCATTGCTTGAGACGATGCTTGATAGACAAAGCGTGGGCCGGAAGTCCTTCGGCTTCGGCCAGCGCGATTGACGGGGGGCCTAAAACCTTCAGGCTTTCCTCGGAGCTTCTAATGACGCTGATCCGTTTCATAAAGTCGATTACGGAAAGCCCCGATGAGAATCGCGCCGTTCGGCCGGTGGGCAAAACATGGCTTGGGCCGGCAATATAGTCACCGACGGCTTCAGGTGTTGCGCGACCTAAGAATATAGCTCCGGCATGTCGAACTTGTCCGGCGACACTATCCGGATTTTCCAACGCCAATTCCAAGTGTTCGGGCGCAAGGCGATTAATAAGGTCAGCCGCATTTTTCTTCACATCAGGAACAACGATGATTGCTCCATGATCCCGCCAACTGGCGATGGCGATCTCGGCCCGAGATAAGGACTGAAGCTGGCGCTCTATTTCGCGCTCGACCGCATCGGCAAATGCGGCATCATCTGTGATAAGAATTGATTGCGCAGATCTGTCATGTTCCGCTTGGGAGAGGAGATCGGCTGCGATCCAAGCGGGGTCATTGAGACGATCGGCCACAACTAAGATCTCTGATGGACCAGCTATAGCATCAATGCCAACCTGCCCATAAACTTGGCGCTTTGCGGCGGCGACATAGGCATTGCCCGGGCCAACAATTTTATCAACCTGAGGAATGGTTGCAGTTCCATAAGTAAGGGCCGCAATGGCTTGAGCTCCGCCGACGCGGTAGATTTCTGTCACGCCCGCCAAGGATGCCGCCGCTAAAACCAACGGATTTAAGTTTCGATCGGGGGTTGGCACAACCATTACAAGCCGCTGAACCCCTGCAGCCTGCGCGGGAATGGCATTCATTAAAACAGAGCTGGGATAAGCGGCTAGCCCACCGGGAACATAAAGTCCAACCACATCGATAGCTTGCCAGCGGTAACCAAGCTCAACGCCTTGATCATCGACATAGGTAAGATTTTGCGGAATAAGGCGGTGATGAAAATCGCGTATTCGCTCTGCAGCAAGTTTTAATGCGGTAAGAACAGAAGGGTCACAAGCTTTAACAGCAGCCTTAATCTCTTCCTTCGTCACACGAAGCTCAGTGGCGGATAGCTTGTTACGATCAAATTGGGCTGTGTAGTCAAGGACTGCTTGATCACCTCGATCACGAACATCTGCAATGATGGATGAAACCACCGCATCAACTTCAGTAGAAGTCTCACGTTTGGCGTTAAGGAAGCGGGTGAACTCCTCTTCAAACCCAGGAGCGCTGGCATTCAGTTTATAGGTCATGCACAGCCTCACTTAACCGATCGATCCATGGCTGTAACTCTTCTGCTCGGGTTTTCCAAGCGGCGCGGTTAACAACTAGCCGGGATGTAATGTCGGCGATTTTCTCAACTTCAACCAATCGGTTTGCCCGTAAAGTGCTGCCTGTTTGAACGAGGTCAACTATGCGGCGGCATAAGCCCAAGCCCGGTGCGATTTCCATCGCTCCAGAAAGCCGAATGCATTCGGCTTGGACGCCGCGCTGAGCGAAATAACGACGGGTTACTTCAGGATATTTTGTCGCAACGCGAATGTGGCTCCATTGCCGAGGGTCGTCGGCGCGCATCAGTTCTTCAGGCGCAGCAACCACAAGACGGCACTGGCCAATTCGCAAATCAATCGGCGAGTAGATCTCGGGATAGTCAAACTCCATCAACACATCATACCCGGCGATTCCAAGGTGTGCGGCGCCAAAGGCGACAAAGGTTGCAACGTCAAAGCTTCTGACGCGAATGATCGATAAAGCGGGATGGTTGGTTGCAAATCGGAGTTGCCGCGAATTCTCATCATAAAAGGCTGGTTCAGGGATAAGACCAATGCGTCCGAACAGTGGCATCGCTTCCTGAAGAATACGGCCTTTTGGCACAGCCAGAACAAGAGAATCAGCAGACACGTAAGCTCCTAAGGAAGAAATAAAAATGGTGCTTTATGCCATTAGTCTTCCGGGTGATGTGGCCGCCCGCATGCCGGCCACGGCAAATCCAGATCCTTAAGATGGCAAGAAATCTCGTCAACTTCCAGGCGGATTGCAGCATCTTCGGAAAAGATAAGATTAATGGCCCCTCCCTGAGGGAGCTGTTCTTCCGTGATTGCCAGTAAAGATATAAGACGCCCAGGCCGCTTTCGATCTATGCCACGAAGACGCACATTTCTTATTGTACTAAAGCTAAGCCCAGCGTTAACGCGTTGATAGGGTTTGGGTTCAGCCGAGTGTTTGTGACCTTCTTGGCATTCTTCCCAACAAAAGCGGTTCGCAATGAGGGCAAATTTCCTCTCAGCGTCAAGAAAAGTAAGATCCCCTACTCGAACAACAGCATCTTGGAGAATAGCCGAGACGACAGCGAGATCTTCTCCGTCAACGGCACGAAGTTTTAAGGCCTTATTTTCAGGAAACGAAACCATGGCTATCCTTCTATTCTTTCGATAGAAGCGCCGCAGGCTCTAAGTTTTTCTTCCATCCGATCATACCCCCGATCAAGATGGTAAATACGGGTAATCGTTGTTTCGCCGGTTGCAGCAAGACCGGCCAGCACAAGGGATGCTGAGGCGCGCAAATCACTGGCCATAACAGGGGCGCCGGTCAAAGATTTCGTCCCGCGAACCATGGCAGATGCTCCATGGACCGTAATGTCGGCGCCCATGCGGCAGAGTTCGGGAACGTGCATGAAACGGTTTTCAAAGATTGTTTCTGTAATCATGGCCGCGCCGTTAGCCACCGTCATAAGCGCCATCGTCTGCGCTTGAAGATCGGTTGGAAATCCTGGAAAGGGCTCGGTCATAACATCCACCCCTTTAAGCAGACCCTGGCGACAATCAATGTCAATTCCATCTGGTATTGGCGTAACGGTGGCGCCAGCTTTCCGCATCGTATCAAACACAGCTTCCATAAGATCGGTTTGGGCTTTTTCTAAAAATAAATGCCCCTTTGTAATTGCCGCCGCCATGGCATAGGTGCCGGTTTCGATCCGGTCGGGAACGACAGCGTGAACCGCTTTATGAAGATTATCCACGCCTTGAATGGTCAGTGTATCAGTCCCTAACCCGTCGATTGTGGCGCCCATGGCCCGAAGGCAGATAACCAGATCATTAATTTCTGGTTCACGCGCCGCATTCACCAGAACAGTCTCTCCCTTAGCAAGAGTAGCAGCCATTAAAAGATTTTCCGTGGCGCCAACAGAAACAAAAGGAAAAACAATCCTATTGCCGATGAGCCCCTTAGGGGCCTGCGCTTCAATATACCCGCTTGAAAGCTCGATCTGAGCACCAAGCTGGGTGAGACCATTAAGATGTAAGTCAACCGGCCTGGTCCCAATGGCGCATCCACCGGGCAGAGAAACGCGTGCTTTATGGCATCGAGCGAGCAAAGGGCCCAGGACGAGAATAGAGGCGCGCATTTTGCGCACCAAATCATATGGCGCGGTTGTAGACGTGATGGTGGATGCTGTAAGCGCCAGTCCGCCGCCGCTTGCCTGCTGAATGAGGGCACCATGCTGAGACAGCAGGGTTGCCATTGTCTTGATATCCGCAAGATCAGGGACATTATGAAGTTCAAGCGGCTCGTCGCTGAGTAAGGCTGCCGCCATAAGGGGTAGTGCAGCATTCTTAGCGCCGCTAATGGCAACGCGCCCCTCAAGGGGGCGCCCGCCGTTAATACGAATGGCTTGCATGAACTGAGTCCGGTCCTTCTATAACTTGGGTAGGGTTACGCCCCGTTGGCCCATATACTTACCGCCGCGATCCCGATAAGAAACTTCGCAAGGACTTTCACCTTTTATAAAAAGAAATTGGCAGGCCCCTTCATTGGCGTAAACCTTGGCTGGCAGAGGCGTGGTATTAGAAAACTCTAACGTCACATGACCTTCCCATTCAGGCTCTAGAGGTGTCACATTGACGATGATGCCGCAGCGTGCATAGGTCGATTTCCCCAGACAAATCACCAGAACGTCACGCGGTACGCGAAAATATTCGACGGTACGTCCCAAGACAAAGCTATTAGGAGGGATGATGCAAACCTCGGTGTCACGGTCCACGAAGCTTTGTGCGTTAAACTTCTTTGGATCAACGACGGCATTATCGACATTGGTGAATATTTTGAACTCTGAAGCAACGCGTGCGTCGTAGCCATAAGAAGAGAGGCCATACGAAATGACCCCGTCCCGTTGCTGCCTCTCGACAAAGGGCTCAATCATTCCCGCTACGGCTTGTTCACGGATCCACTTATCAGGCATTACAGACATAGGATTTTCACCAAAAAAGAGAGATGGATTTTGTAAACCAACACCCCTCTAACCTCAAGCTACCTTTAGGTTTTATCATTTTTTGCTGAAACATCCTCTTGTCCCTTGCCGTCAAGAGCACGAACACGCTGCTGGTTTTTACGCCGGGTAAGGTTAGAACGCAGAGCTTCAGCAGCACGGCGGCGGCGGGCCTCGGCAATTTGTCGTTTAGCCAGGGATCGTATTTTATTCTCGGACATAGGCTATTAGTGCCAATTTTACTTGTGAAGGCCAGTCTTTGTTATAGGTCAACACTGTTAAGGGCCGCTTGCACAGGCGAAGAGGGTGGTCTATGTATCGCACCGGCGCGTTCGAGGTTTAATCGCTGCAGTAGCTCAGTGGTAGAGCACTTCATTGGTAATGAAGAGGTCGGGGGTTCAATCCCCCCCTGCAGCACCATCACCTTGATCATCACATCTCTTTATCTTGGATGTTTTTTTGCAGACGGCGATCCTTTTTGAGAGAGGTCGCACGAAGGCAATCATGATGTTCGTATTTTGTTCACAAACATGCCTACTTTAAGCGCAACGTTTGTGTAGATGATAATAATGGGTGACGATAGCTGATGCAGATAGTGGCTCGGTGAATTTCGGTGCTCGTCAAGCAAGCACGTCTTTGCGGTCACTCCGTTCCAATCATAAGAAGATAAGTGCGTGGTCGTGACGGTGGTGTCGTCACAAAATTGGAAGGGCGCGAGGATATGCTATGGGGCGTGTCAGGCGTTTACCAGGTCGAAGGATCCTTACGGTAATTTCAAATGAAAGATATCTACGTTTAGATCGCGATCATCTGGAAGTTACTTTTGATGGCTCCACAATCTGGGCAGAACCAATCTTCGGGCACGTCTTCCCAGCGTGTACCGGGCGGGATACCTTCTTCGGGCCATCCATCGCGTTCATTATAAATAAACCCGCAAAGTAAGCATTCCCAGGTCTTATAGACGGATCCTTCAGTGGATTGTGTCGTACTCATTTAACGCCCCTATTGCTCGTGACTGGCTTCAGTTTCTTCGCGCGGCGCGCGCGTTTCTAGATGCATCTTCTAACCCAAACCCCATCGTCTAACAGTGCTAATTTTTTACCTATAATATTAAGCCCGATTTGCCACTCACAAGAGGTTTGATGCCCTAAGGTCGCTTGGCCGTCAGTGCTCGTCGATGAAATCGCCGGTGCAACTTCTGCCAGCAGCATGGTCATATGGGATGTTAAACACGCTCAACACGAGTCAAAAATGACTCATCGCGAATCACTTTTTCTATGAAATCCGCACGTCTGAGTAAGATGACACGCGCACGAACATGCATCGATGATACGCGGAGATTGGCTGTATCCGTAGGTTTGCGAGCGATTACGTATTGAGCTTTGCATCGGCGCTTGACCTAAAACGCGCAGATTCGCAAGCTGTTTTTGATTGCGCCTATCGAAAATTTTCGCGGGCGCCCTTTCGATGTGAGGAGAACAGTAATGGCAGGGGTTAAAAAG
>Ga0075163_10000804_pt1 | contig 41763 bp, 37 predicted proteins | sample JI1023141ADNA_FD_71478 | JGI IMG/M metagenome (GOLD analysis project Ga0075163, IMG submission 71478) | Wastewater effluent complex algal communities from Wisconsin, to seasonally profile nutrient transformation and Carbon sequestration -... | ecosystem: Engineered > WWTP > Effluent > Algae...
CAGGCCCGTGAGGAAGGCCATCTGCGCGCCGATGCCGACGAGAACCAGGTGGCTTTCGAGATCCACGCGCTGATTCTGGCGCTGCATTACGAGGCCCGCTTCCTCAAGAACCCCGGCTCGATGGCGCGTGCCACCACCGGTTTCGACAACATCCTTGCGCGCTACGGCGCGCAGGTGCCAGCGTGCGCTTCGGGCGCCGCCGGTACCCCCCTTTGATTTTTTGTTTCTTCATTTTCAAGGAGCCATCACATGCCCAGCTATACACCCCCCCTGCGCGACATGCAGTTCGTGATGCACGAGGTCTTCAAGGTCACGGATGACTTCAAGGCCATGCCCAAACATGCCGACATCGATGTCGACACCATCAACGCGGTGCTGGAAGAGGCCGGCAAGTTTGCGACCGACGTGATCTTCCCGATCAACGTCAGCGGCGACACCGAGGGCTGCACACTCGACCCGGTGACGCATGCGGTCACCACGCCCAAGGGCTTCAAGGAGGCCTACGCCCAGTATGTGGCGGGCGGTTGGCCGGCGCTGAGCTCGGACCCCGAGTTCGGCGGCCAGGGACTGCCGCTGGTGGTGAACCAGTGCTTCTACGAGATGATGAACTCGGCCAACCAGGCCTGGACCATGTACCCCGGTCTGACGCACGGAGCCTACGCCTCGCTGCACACGCACGGCACCGACGAGCAGAAGCAGACCTACCTGACCAAGATGGTCAGCGGCGAATGGACCGGCACCATGTGCCTGACCGAACCCCATTGCGGCACCGACCTGGGCCTGATGCGCACCAAGGCCGAGCCGCAAGCCGACGGCACCTACCGGATCACCGGCGAGAAGATCTTCATCAGTGCCGGTGAGCACGACATGGCCGACAACATCATCCATCTGGTGCTGGCCCGCCTGCCCGACGCGCCCCCCGGCATCAAAGGGGTGAGCCTGTTCATCGTGCCGAAGTTCCTGGTGAACAAGGACGGCAGCCTGGGCGCTCGCAACACGGTCTATTGCGGTGGCCTGGAGCACAAGATGGGCATCAAGGCCAGTGCCACGGCGCAGATCGTGCTGGACGGCGCCATCGGCACCATGGTCGGCCAGCCCAACAAGGGCATGCAGGGCATGTTCGTGATGATGAACGCGGCCCGGCTGGGCGTGGGCAACCAGTCGCTCGGCCTGACCGAAGTGGCCTACCAGAACGCCCTGGCCTACGCCAAGGATCGCATCCAGATGCGCAGCCTGTCCGGCCCCAAGGCCAAGGACAAGCCGGCCGACCCGATCATCGTGCACCCGGACGTGCGCAAGATGCTGCTGACGGCGAAGGCCTACGCCGAAGGCGGTCGTGCGCTGGCGATCTTCTGCTCGGTGCTGCTGGAGAAGTCGCACTACCACCCCGATGAGAAGGTGCGCAAGGACAGCGACGAGATGCTGTCCCTGTTGACGCCCATCGTCAAAGCCTTTCTGACCGACAACGGCTGGCAGGCCACCACCATGTGCCAGCAGGTCTTCGGCGGCCATGGCTACATCAAGGAGTGGGGCATGGAGCAGTTCGTGCGCGACGCGCGCATCAACATGATCTATGAGGGCACCAACACCATCCAGAGCCTGGACCTGCTGGGCCGCAAGGTGCTGGGCAACAACGGCGCCACGCTGAAGAAGTTCGGCAAGCTGGTGGGCGCGCTGGTGGCGGAAGAGGGCGTCAACGAAAAGATGGCCGAGTTCATCACGCCGATCGCGGTGCTGGGCGAGCAGATCACCAAATTCACCACCGAAATCGGATTCAAGGGTTTCCAGAACGCCGATGAGGTGGGCGCTGCCGCGGTGGACTACCTGCGTGTGGCCGGGCACCTGGTGTTTGGCTACTTCTTTGCCCGCATGGCCCAGGTGGCGCTGCGCGAGATCGCCGCAGGCAACACCGACCCGTTCTATCCCGCCAAGCTGCAGACGGCGCGCTTCTACTTCGCCAAGCTGTTCCCGGAGACGGCGACGCTGATGCGCACGGCCCGTGCGGGCTCCAAGGTCTTGATGGATACTGATCTGGCACTGGCCTGATCACGGTCAGGCGAATTTCTTAATCAATTCGAGGAGATCCCAGCATGAAACGGTCATTGACAGCTATCTTGTTTGTAGCAGCTTCGGCATCCGCGTTCGCCCAGATGTCGCCCGCGGGCCTGTGGAAGACGATCGACGACGAGACCAAAAAGGAGAAATCGCTGGTCCGCATCAAGGAAGTCAATGGCGTCTTCAGCGGCACGGTCGACAAGTTTCTGGACCCGACGACCAAGCTCGACGATGTCTGCGAAAAATGCACCGACGAGCGCAAGGACAAGCCGGTGCTGGGCATGACCATCATCCGCAACATCAAGGCCAGCGCCGACGACAAGGGCATCTGGGACGGGGGCGACATCCTCGACCCGAACAACGGCAAGGTCTACAAGGCCCGCCTGAAGCCGGTGGACGGCGGCAAAAAGCTGGAGATGCGCGGCTACATCGGGCCGTTCTACCGCACCCAGGTCTGGCTGCGCGTGGAGTAAGTGTGTAGGACCCCCGTCCGCCGGGCGGGGGAAACGGAGAAAAGTGAATGTCGAGATTCCAAGTTCGCAAAGTCGCCGTGCTCGGCGCGGGCGTGATGGGTGCGCAGATTGCCGCACACCTGGTCAACGTCAAGGTGCAGGTCGTTTTGTTCGATCTGCCTGCCAAGGAGGGGCCGAAGAACGGCATCGTCATGCGTGCCGTCGAGGGACTGAAGAAGCTCAAGCCTTCGCCGCTGGGCGTGGCCGACGACGCGGTGCTGATCGGTCAGGCCAACTACGAGGAGCACATGGAGCAGTTGCGCGACTGTGACCTCATCATTGAGGCCATTGCCGAGCGCATGGACTGGAAACGTGACCTGTACCAGAAGATCGCGCCCTTCGTCGCGCCGCACGCCATCGTCGCCTCCAACACCTCGGGCCTGTCGATCACCACGCTGAGCGAGGCGCTGCCCGAAGCGCTCAAGCCGCGCTTCTGCGGCATCCATTTTTTCAATCCGCCGCGCTACATGACGCTGGTGGAACTGATCAACACGCCCACCACCGACCCGCAGATCCTGGACGATCTGGAAACCTTTGTGACCAGTGGCCTGGGCAAGGGCGTGGTGCGCGCCCACGACACCCCCAACTTCGTGGCCAATCGCGTCGGCATCGCTGGCATGCTGGCGACGATGAAGGAGGTCGAGAATTTCGGCCTGACCTGGGATGTGGTCGACGACCTGACCGGCAAGAAGCTCGGTCGCGCCAGCTCGGGCACCTTCCGCACCGCGGACGTGGTGGGCCTGGATACGCTCACGCACGTGATCAAGACCTTGCAGGACAACCTGACGATCGAGACGGATCCGTTCTACGCCAGTTTCGGCACACCTGCCGTGCTGAAGAAGCTGCTGGAGCTGGGCAACCTGGGCCAGAAGACCAAGGCCGGCTTTTACAAGAAGGTCGGCCGCGATGTGCTGCGCTTCGAGCTCGACAGCGGGGAGTACGTGCCGGGCGGCGCCAAGGCCGACGAGGTCTATGGCCGCATGCTCAAGAAGCCGGCCGCAGAGCGCCTGCGCCTGTTGCGCAACAGCGAAGGCCCGCAGGGCCAGTTCCTCTGGGCCATCCTGCGCAACGGCTTCCACTACGCCGCCGTCCACCTGGGCACCATTGCCGACAACGCGCGTGACGTGGACCAGGCCATGCGCTGGGGCTTCGGCATGCAGCAGGGCCCGTTCGAGCTGTGGCAGGAGGCCGGCTGGCTGGACGTGGCGAAGATGGTGCAGGAAGACATCGACGCGGGCAAGGCGCTGTGCAACACGCCGCTGCCCGAGTGGGTGTTCAAGGGTCCGGTGGCCGAGGCGGGTGGCGTGCACACGGCCAAGGGCTCGTGGAGCGCGTCCAAGGGCGAATTCGTTGCGCGCCGCGCACTGCCCGTCTACGCGCGCCAGCCTTTCCCCGAGGCGCTGCGCGGCGAAACGCTGCCCGATTTCCGCACCGCCGGCACGACGCTGTTCGAGGACGACGCGATCCGCCTGTGGACGCTGGACGACGCAGTGGTCATCGCCAGCATCAAGACCAAGATGCACGCGATCAGCATGGAGGTGACGGCGGGCCTGGAGAGGGCGGTCGAGCTGGCCGAGAAGAGCTACCAGGGCGTGGTGATCTGGTCGGGTGACGAGCCCTTCAGCGCCGGCGCCGACCTGCAGGCCATGCTACCCGGCTTCATGATGGGCGGTGCCGCCGCGATCGACGAGGCCGTGGCCGAGCTGCAGCGCGTCATGCGCCGGCTGCGCTACGCCAGCGTGCCGGTGGTGTCGGCCGTGCGCGGGCTGGCCCTGGGTGGCGGCTGCGAGATGGCGGTGCACTCCGCGCGTCGCGTGGCGCACATGGAAAGTTACGTCGGCCTGGTCGAAGTGGGCGTGGGCCTGGTTCCGGGCGCCGGCGGCCTGACCTACATCGCCCGGCGCGCCGCCGAGAACGCGGCCACGAGCACCGGCAAGGACCTGCTGCCCTTCCTGACCGAAGGCTTCACGGCCGCCGCGATGGCCAAGGTCGGCACCAGCGCGCTGGAGTCGCGCAAACTCGGCTACCTGCTGGAGAGCGACGTCATCGTGCCGCACAAGGACGAGTTGCTGTTCGTGGCGCTCAACGAGGCCAAGGCGTTGTACCAGGGCGGCTACCGCGCCCCGCACAAGCGCCTGTTCGCGGTGGCTGGACGCAGCGGCAAGGCGACCATCCTGGGCTCGCTGGTCAACATGCGTGACGGCGGCTTCATCAGCCAGCACGATTTCCACATCGCCAGCCTGATCGCCAACGTGGTCACCGGCGGTGACGTCGATTCGGGCACGCTCGTGAGCGAGGAATACCTGATGACGCTGGAACGCCGGGCCTTCTGCTCGCTGCTGGAGCATCCCAAGACGCAGGAACGCATCATGGGCATGTTGTCCACCGGCAAGCCGGTTCGCAACTGATCCGGTGATGGACGCTCAGCCCAATCGCATGCAGCGCCAGCTCGAACGGCTGTCCGAGGTGCCGGGTTTTCTGCGGCCGTGGGTCCGCAACCTGGTGCTGCGCCGCGCCGTGCCCTTCACCGGGACGGCCGGGCTGGACTTCGTCGAGATGTCGCCGCAACGGGTCGAGGTGGCGATCGCCAACGAGCGCAGGGTGCAGAACCACCTGCAGGGCGTGCATGCGTCGGCCATGAACCTTCTGGCGGAGACCGCCACCGGCATGGTCGTGGGCATGAACGTGCGCGACGACTGTGTGCCCGTGGCCAAGGAGTTGAAGATGGCCTTTCGCAAACGCGCCACCGGTGCGTTGCGGGCGGTGGCGGTGCTGACGCCCGAGCAGCGCAAGGCCCTGCAGGCCAGCGACAAGGGCGAGGTGAGCGTGCCGGTGGTCGTGACCGACGAGGCCGGCGTCAACCCGGTGGAATGTGAATTTATCTGGGCCTGGATTCCCTCCGGCCCACGCACGCGCTGAATCCGGCGCAAGAGGAAAAAACCATGAGCAAACAGATCCAGGAAGCCTACATCGTTGCCGCCACACGCACGCCGATCGGGCGCTCGCACAAGGGCTACTTCCGCAACACCCGCCCCGACGACCTGCTCGCTGCCGTCTTGCGCTCGGCGCTGGCCCAGGCGCCAGGGCTCGACCCGAAAGCCATCGAAGACGTGATCTGCGGCTGCGCGATCCCCGAGGCGCAGCAGGGCCTGAATGTGGCGCGTATCGGCGCCATCCTGGCCGGCCTGCCGAACACGGTGGGCGGCATCACCGTCAACCGCTTCTGCGCCTCCGGCCTGTCGGCGGTGCAGATGGCGGCGGACCGCATCCGCGTGGGCGAAGCCGAGGTCATGATCGCGGCCGGCGTGGAGAGCATGAGCATGGTGCCCATGATGGGCAATTCGCCCAGCCTCTCGCCGGCCATCTTTGCCAACACCGACGATGTGGAGAACTACGGCATCGCCTACGGCATGGGCCTGACTGCCGAGAAGGTGGCGCAGCAATGGAAAGTGTCCAGAGACGCGCAGGACGCGTTTGCGGTGGAGTCGCACCGTCGCGCGGTGGCCGCGATGAAGGCTGGAGAGTTCACCGCGGAGATCACGCCGGTCGATGTGACGGAGCGCTCGGTGAACCTGGAGACGGCTGAGGTCGGCTCGAGCCAGCGCACCGTCAACCTGGACGAGGGCGCTCGCCCCGACACCACCCTCGAAGGCCTGGCCAAGCTGCGCACGGTATTCGCTGCGCGCGGATCTGTCACCGCCGGCAACAGCTCTCAGACCTCCGACGGTGCCGGCGCGCTGATCCTGGCCAGCGAGGCCGCCGTCAAACGCTTCGGCTTGAAGCCGCTGGCGCGCTTCGTCAGCTACGCCTCGCGCGGCGTGCCGCCGCACATCATGGGCATCGGCCCGATCGAGGCCATCCCGGCCGCCCTGGGCTACGCCGGACTGAAGCAGGACGACGTCGACTGGTTCGAGCTCAACGAAGCCTTCGCCGCCCAGTCGCTCGCGGTGATGAACACCCTGGGCCTGGACCCCGCCAAGGTCAATCCCATGGGCGGCGCGATTGCACTGGGGCACCCGCTCGGGGCCACCGGCGCTATCCGCTCGGCGACTGTGGTGCACGCCTTGCAGCGGCACAATAAACGCTACGGCATGGTCACGATGTGCGTGGGCATGGGGCAGGGCGCGGCCGGTATTTTCGAGCGCGTCTGATTCACGACCCGGCGCGGACCGTGCCGTCTGAAGGAGTCCAACTGTGAGCAAGACTGCGGTATCCGCCGCCCACCCCTTTGACGAGGCCATCGCCCTCGTTCCCATGGCCACCACGGTGCACGAGCATGGCCGCGAGTCCACCCGCCACTGGCAGGGCCGCACCCACCCGGCCTACGCCAACATGGTCGGTCCGTTCGGTGGCATCACGGCGGCGCAAGCCCTGCAGGCGGTGATGCAGCATCCGGAGCGTCTGGGCGAGCCCATCTCGTTCACCGTGAATTTTGCGGCTGCGCTGTCGGACGGGGAATTCCGCGTCGAAAGCCGGCCGGTGCGGACCAACCGCTCCACCCAGCACTGGGTGGTCAGCCTCTCGCAGACCGATCCGGCCGGCGTGGAGTCGGTGGTGCTGACGGCCACGGCGGTGACGGCGGCGCGGCGCACCACCTGGAGCGCGGCCGACGCAGTCATGCCGTCGGTGCCTGCGCCAGGCAGCATTGCGGCTTCGAGCCGGCCGGCCCGGGTGGCCTGGTTCCAGCGGTATGACATGCGGCCTTGCTCCGGGGATATCCCTGCCGACTGGAACGGCGCCGAGGCCGACAGTGTGAGCCGGCTGTGGATGCGCGACGAACCGCCGCGGCCGCTGGATTTTTGCAGCCTGACGGCGCTGGCCGATGTGTTCTATCCGCGCGTCTGGCGCCGCCGGGCCTTGATGACGCCGGTGGGCACGGTGTCGATGACGGTGTACTTCCATGCCGGCGCCGCCGAACTGGCGGCCACCGGCGAAGGCTATCTGCTGGGCCAGGCGCGCGCGCAATCGTTCTTCAACGGCTTTTTCGACCAGAGCGCCGAGCTGTGGAACGAGGCCGGGGATTTGCTGGCCACCACGCACCAGATCGTCTATTTCAAGGAGTGAACATGCCCCCAGTCGCATTGATCGTCGGGGCAGGAGACGCAACCGGCGGCGCCATCGCCCGGCGCTTTGCCCGTGAGGGCTATACCGCCTGTGTGACGCGCCGCGAGGCGGAGAAGCTCGCGACCCTGGTGGCACAGATCGAGGCGGCAGGCGGTCGGGCGCTGCCGTTTGGCAGCGATGCCCGCAAGGAAGAGGAAGTCGTCGCGTTGGTCGAGCAGATCGAATCGACGATCGGCCCGATCGAAGTCCTGGTGTTCAACATCGGCGCCAACGTGCCCTGCAGCGTGCTGGACGAGACGGCGCGCAAGTATTTCAAGATCTGGGAAATGGCCTGCTTCGGGGGGTTTCTCAATGGCCGAGAAGTGGCGCGGCGCATGGTCACCCGCGCGGATTCGCAGCGCCGCCAGACCATCATCTTCACGGGCGCGACGGCGTCGGTGCGTGGGGCCTCGGGATTTGCGGCCTTTGCCGGTGCCAAACATGCGCTACGCGCGCTGTCGCAGAGCATGGCGCGCGAGCTCGGGCCGCGTGGCATCCATGTGGCACACAGCATCATTGATGGCGCCATCGACACGGCCTTCATCCGGGACAATTTTCCGGAGCGCTATGCGCTGAAGGACCAGGACGGCATCCTCAACCCCGACCACATTGCCGACGCCTACTGGATGCTGCACCAGCAACCCCGCGACGCCTGGACCCATGAGCTGGACCTGCGCCCCTACACGGAAAAGTTCTGAGCGCACCCGCGCCACGCGGCTGAGAATTTCCCAGGAGACACCCATGAAAACGTTCGAGTTCTGGTTCGACTTTGGCAGCCCTGCCACCTACCTGGCGTCGACGCAGATCGCCGGCATCGAGTCCGCCACAGGGGCGCGCGCCGTCTGGCGACCGATGCTGCTGGGGGGCGTTTTTCAGGCCACCGGCAACCATTCGCCCGCCACCATCCCGGCCAAAGGTCGCTATACCTTCGTCGACTTCGATCGTTTCGCGCGGCGCTACGGCGTGCCCTTGCGGTACAACCCGCATTTCCCGATCAACACCCTGTTGCTGATGCGCGGCGCGGTCGGCATGCAGCTGCGTGATCCGGGCCGTTTCCCGGACTATTGCGCGGCGATGTTCCGGGCCATCTGGGTGGACGCGCTCGACATGAACGATCCGGCGGTCGTGGGCCGTGCGCTGCACCAGGCTGGATTTGATGCACAGGCCCTGCTGGCCTTGTCGCAGGAGCCCGACGTCAAGGCGGCGTTGAAGGCGGCCACCGATGAGGCGGTGGCACGCGGTGTCTTCGGCGCCCCCACGTTTTTTGCTGGAGACCAGATGTTCTGGGGCCAGGACCGGATCGATTTTCTCAAGGAAGCCCTGCAATGAGCCAGAACCCGAGCGACATCCTCACCCACTGCGAATCTGGCGTGATGACCATCACGCTGAATCGCGTGGACAAGAAGAACTCCATCACGGCGGCGATGTATGGCGCGATGGCCGACGCGCTGGTGCAGGCCGAGGCCGACCCGGCGATGCGGGCGGTGGTGCTTCAGGGGCATGAGACGGTCTTCAGCGCCGGCAACGACATCGGCGATTTCCTGAACCAGCCGCCGGCCACGGCCGAATCGCCGGTGTACCGTTTTCTGCACGGCATCGCCGGCTTTTCCAAGCCGCTGATCGCCGCCGTCTGTGGGCCCGCTGTGGGCGTGGGCACCACGATGCTGTTCCATTGCGACCTGGTCTATGCCGGTGACAACGCGGCCTTCTCGATGCCCTTCGTCAACCTGGGCCTGTGCCCCGAGGCCGCATCGAGTCTGCTGGTGCCGCAGATGTTCGGCTACCACCGGGCCGCCGAGGCCTTGCTGCTGGGCGAGCCCTTCTTCGCCGAGGCGGCGCTCGAGGTCGGCCTGGTCAACCGCATCGTGCCACCGACCGAAGTGAATGGCGTCGCGCAGCGCGCCGCGCGCAAGCTGGCCCTCAAACCGCTGTCTTCGCTGATCGAGACCAAGCGCCTCATGAAGCAAGGCCAGGCGCCCCAGGTGGCGGCGCGGATGACCGAAGAGGGCGCCAGCTTCGGTCGCATGCTGCGTGAGCCGGCCGCCCGCGAAGCCTTTGGTGCTTTCATGGAAAAGCGCAAACCCGACTTCAGCCGGTTCTGATTGGCGGTCCGCGGGGTGTCGGCGCTTGTTGGCGGCGTCGGCTCATTTTTACCAAGCACTTGCTTGCCAAAAATAGGCGGGACTGCTATGGTTCTACCCCATGCAACTGTACCCGGCGCCTGACGACGCGCTTGTCCCACCTCCCGATCGAGCCGCCCAGACGAAGCGTCCGCGCGGTCGTCCACCCAAGACAGTCGATGAGCGCGACGACGGCAATCGCCGCCAGGAGCTGATCCGCGCCGCGGCCCGGCTGTTTCATCGCAAGGGCTTTCATGCCACCAGCACCCGCGACATCGCCACGGCGGTGGGCATGCGCAGCGGCTCGCCCTTCTACCACTTCCGCAGCAAGGGTGAACTGCTGTACGCGGTCATGGATGAAGGCATGCGCTCGGCGATCGACCGGCAGAGGCGGGCCCTGGACATTGCAAAACAGACAAGTTCGCATCCACGCGCGATCCTGGCCGCCCTGATCCGGAACCAGTTCGACGTGCTGCTGGGGCCGGGCAGTGACTTCATTCCAGTGATGCTGTACGAGTCGCGCGCGCTGAACGCCCGTCAGCGCGCCAGCCTGCTGCAACTGCAGAGCGACTATGAATCGGCCTGGACGCCGGTGCTTGAGGCGCTGCACGCCAGCGGCGGCTTGCGCACCGAGGTCAAGCTGGCGCGGCTGCTGATCTTTGGCGCCCTCAACTGGGCGGTGCAATGGTATGACCCGCGCAAGAGCGCGTCACTTGATGACCTGACCGCCGCCGCCTTGACCCTTTTCATTCACGACGACTGAAGCGCCGCTTGCGCGCAACCTTCACCGACCGGAGACATCCATGCAATTCACCCACGAACACCTCGAGATCCAGAAGACCCTCAAGCGCTTCATCGACGCCGAGATCAACCCCCACGTCGATGAATGGGAAGCCGCCGAGATCTTTCCCGCCCATGAGGTGTTCAAGAAGCTTGGCAACCTGGGTTTGCTGGGCCTCACCAAGCCGGAGGCCTTTGGCGGCGCGGGCCTCGACTATTCCTATGCCATGGCGATGGCCGAGGCGCTGGGCCACATCGAATGTGGTGGCGTGCCGATGGCCATCGGTGTGCAGACCGACATGTGCACCCCGGCGCTGGCGCGCTTTGGCAGCGACGAGTTGCGCCGGGAGTTTCTGGTGCCGGCCATTGCTGGCGACATGGTGGGCTGCATCGGCGTGAGCGAGCCCGCGGCGGGCAGCGACGTGGCGGGCATCAAGAGTGTGGCCCGCAAGGACGGTGACGACTATGTGATCACCGGTCAGAAGATGTGGATCACCAACAGCCTGCAGGCCGACTGGATGTGCATGCTGGTCAACACGGGCGATGGGCCCATCCACAAGAACAAGAGCCTGGTCATGGTGCCGATGCGTGACGCCCCGAACGGCAAGCTGACCAGGGGCATCGAGGTGGCGCAGAAGATCCGCAAGATCGGCATGAACAGCAGCGACACCGGCCTGATCTACTTTGACGAGATCCGGGTGCCGCAGCGTTACCGCATCGGCGCCGAAGGGCAGGGCTTCATCTACCAGATGCAGCAGTTCCAGGAAGAGCGCCTGTGGGCGGCGGCCAGCTGCCTGCAATCGCTCACCAACTGCATCCAGTGGACTGTCGAGTGGGCGCAGGAGCGCAAGCTGTTCGGTGCCACCCTGGCGGACCAGCAGTGGGTCCAGTTCAAGCTGGCCGAACTAAAGACCGAGGTGGAAAGCCTGCGCGCACTCACCTACCGGGCGGGAGAGCTGTATGTGCAGGGCCAGGACGTGCTGGAACTGGCCAGCATGGCCAAGCTCAAGGCCGGGCGGCTGAACCGCATCGTGCCGGACACCTGCCTGCAGTTCTGGGGCGGCATGGGCTTCACCTGGGAGAACAAGGTTTCGCGGATGTACCGCGACGGCCGCCTGGGCTCGATCGGCGGCGGCGCTGACGAGGTGATGCTGGGGATTCTGGCGCGCATCATGGGCGTGGCCAAGCGGCCGGCGACGGCCTGAGCGTGCTGAAGCACAATCGAGCCCATGCCCAAATCACTCATCTCAGTCAGCGAATTCGAACCGGAGTTCATCACCGGCCTGAAGGCCATCTTCGAAGAGAAAATTGTCTTCAACCAGGTGCTGGGCCTGAAGATTACCAGCCTCACGCCCGCGCTGGTGACGGCGCGCATCGACATGCGTCCGGAGCTGGTCGGCCATTTCAGCTTCAACCGGATCCATGGGGGCGTGATCAGCGCCGGCCTGGACGCGATGGGCGGCCTGGCCGCGATGGCCGCCATCGGCGCGCGCCACATGGACGAGTCGCCGCTGCAGCGCCTGCACCGCTTCTCCAAGCTCGGCACCATCGACCTGCGCATCGACTACCTGCGCCCCGGCATCAGCGAGTATTTCGAGTTGCGCGCCGAGGTGCTGCGCCTGGGCTCGCGCGTGGCCTCGACCCGCATGGAGTTCCGCGCGGCTGACGGCAAGCTGCTTTCAACCGGAGCGGGTGCTTACATCGTGTCCTGATTCGCTATCGCTAGAATAGCTTGAAATGACCATTTGGCGCTGGGAAGTGGTCATTTTTGTGGTCATAGATGCAAAAAAGCCGCCCGAGGGCGGCCTTCTTGCAGGTCAGCGGCGGATCACTTGATCGACATGTACTCCGACACGACTTTCCAGCGGGCATCCTGCAGCTGGGACAGGCGGGTTGCATTGCTGCCCAGTCGCTTGGTGGGCGAAAAGGTCAGCTCGGCGCTGCCGAAGATGTCCGGCGGGATCTTCATCGTGTCCATGGTCTTGATGAAGCTGTCGGTGCTCAGGTTCGGCCCGGCCTTCTGGGCCGCCTGAAGGAAGGCGTCGATCAGGTCGTAGCCATAGACCGAGAACACGGTGGGGTCTTCATTGAACTTGGTCTTGTATTTGTTGGCCCAGAACCGGATCGGTTGCGAGGTCTCGTCGGTGTAGGGGTTCTGCACGGTCATGGTGGCGTACAACCCGTCCATCGCCTTGCCGCCCAGCTTGTGGATCAGGTCGGTGTAGGCGGCGCTGGAACCAAGGAACACCGGGTTGAAGCCGGTCTTGCGCGACTCGCCGATGGCGCCAATGGTCTCGCGGATGATGGTGCCCAGCACGACCATGTCGCAGCCGGAGGCTTTCATCTTGGCCACCTGCGACGAGAAGTCGGTGGCGCCGCGCTTGTAGCTGGTCTTCTCGGCCATGGTCATGCCGATGTCCTTCAGCCCCTCCTCGGCGCCGCGCAGCACTTCCAGCCCGAACTCGTCGTCCTGGTACATGGCGCAGACCTTCTTCGCGCTCTTTTCCTTGACCAGCTTGGGCGTGGCCAGCCGCATCTGGTCGAAGTAGGTGGCGGCAAATGAGTACTTGAGCCGATTGAACGGCTCGTACATTTCGCGCGCGGCCGTGACCGGGAAGAAGTTGATGATGTTCTTCTCGAACAGCACCGGGAAGGTGGCCAGGTTCTGTGCCGTGCCGATGTGGCCGACCATCGCGAAGATCTTGTCCTGGTTCACCAGCTTCTGCGCGGCCAGTACGGCCTTCTTCGGGTCATAGGCGGAATCCTCGACCTTGAGCACGATCTTGCGGCCATGGATGCCGCCCTGCTCGTTGACCTCGTCCACGCGCAGCATCATGCCCAATCGCACCTGCTTGCCGAAGCCGGCAATCGGACCCGAAAGATCCTGAATGGAGCCCAGCGTGATCTCCGTCTTGGACACGCCCTGGTTCGAGTTCTGGGCCAGCGCGCCGGTGCTGGCCAGCGCCAGCGCCGCAGCCGCCGGAAGGATTCGGAATTTCATGGTGCCTTGTCTCCTGTAGTGGGAAGTCTGTGGTTATAGACCGCTCCCCGTCGCGGCGGACCCGCACTTTCCCTAGTGCGCTCCGGCGTTCCGGGCCGGTGCTTACTTGAAGTAGTCGGACACGACCTTCCACTTGCCATCCTGCAACTGCGACAGGCGCGAAGCGTCGCTGCCCAGGTGCTTGGTGGGCGTGAACTTCTGTTCCGGCGTGCCGAAGATGTCCGGCGGAACGGTCATGGTGTCCATGGACTTGACGAAGCTGTCGGTGTTCAGGCCGGGGCCGGCCTTCTGCGCCGCGCGGATGAACAGGTCCATGATGACGTAGCCGTAGGCCGAGAACACGGTCGGGTCTTCGTTGAACTTGGTCTTGTACTTGTTGGCCCAGAAGCGCAGCGGCTGCGAGGCCTCGTCGAGGTAGGGATTCTGGACGGTCATGGTGGCGTACATGCCGTCCATGGCCTTGCCGCCCAGCCTGTGGATCAGGTCGGTGTAGGCGGCCACGGAGCCCAGGAACACCGGGTTGAAGCTGGTCTTGCGCGATTCGGCGATGGTGCCGATGGTCTCGCGGATGATGGTGCCCAGCACCACCATGTCGCAGCCCGCGCCCTTCATGCGGGCCACCTGCGAGGAGAAGTCGGTCGCGCCGCGCTTGAACGAGGTCTTTTCGACCAGTTCCATGTTGATCGTCTTCATGCCGGCTTCGGCGCCGCGCAGCACTTCCAGTCCGAACTCGTCGTCCTGGTAGATCGCACAGACCTTCTTGGCGTTCTTTTCCTTGACCATGCGAGGCACGGCGATGCGCATCTGGTCGTAGTACGCGCTGAGCATGGCGAACTTGAGCGGGTTCAGCGGCTCGTACATCTCGCGTGCGGCGGTGAGGGGCATGAAGTTGACGATCTTCTTCTCGAACTGCACCGGCATGGCCGCATTGTTCTGCGCCGTGCCGATGTGGCCGGCCATGATGAAGATCTTGTCCTGGTTCACCAGCTTCTGGGCGGCCAGCACGGCCTTCTTCGGGTCATAGCCCGAGTCTTCGACCAGCAGCTTGATCTTGCGGCCGTGGATGCCGCCCTGCTCGTTGATCTCGTCCACCCGCAGTTGCAGGCCGTTGCGCGCCTGCTTCCCGTAGCCGGCCAGCGGGCCGGACAGATCCTGGATCGTGCCGACAAGGATTTCGTCCTTGCTGACGCCCTGCTGGGCTGCGGCCGGGCCGGCCAGCGTCCACAGCGCCGCGGCGGCGAGCGCGGCGGGGATCAGCGCCTGGAACTTCGAAAGCGGTTTTTTCATCGTGTGTCTCCTGTTGGGTTTAGCGGTACATGGCCTCAATCTGCTCGGCGTATTTCTTCTCGACCAGCTTGCGTTTGAGTTTCATGGTCGGGGTGAGTTCCTCGTCTTCGGCGCTCAGCTGGGTTTCGAGCAGGAAGAACTTCTTGATCTGCTCGACGCGGGCGAACTTCTTGTTCACGTCGTCGATCACGCCCTGGATCAGCGCCTGGACTTCGAGCGAGCGCGTCAGGCTGCTGTAGTTGGAGAACGGCACGTCGTGGTCCTGCGCGTATTTTTCGACGTTCTCCTGGTCGATCATGATGATCACGGTCAGGTAAGGGCGCTTGTCACCGATGACGACCGCATCCGTCACATAAGGCGAGAACTTGAGCTCGTTCTCCAGCTCGCTCGGCGTGATGTTCTTGCCGCCGGCCGTGATGATGATGTCCTTCATCCGGTCGGTGATCCTGAAGTAGCCGTCCTCGTCCATCAGCCCGACATCGCCGGTGTGCAGCCAGCCGTCGGCATCGATGGTTTCGGCGGTTTTCTCAGGCAGGTTCAGGTAGCCGGCAAACACGTTGGGGCCGCGAACCAGGATCTCGCCCGTGGCCGGATCGATCTTCACTTCGTTGAACTCCGCGGCCGGGCCGATCGAGCCGGGCTTGATGCGCGCAGCCGGCACGCCGGTGGAGGCGCCGCAGGTCTCGGTCATGCCCCACACTTCCAGCATGGGCACGCCCAGCGCCAGGTACCACTTGACCAGTTCCGGCGAAATCGGCGCCGCTCCCGTGACAAGGAAGCGCGCGCGGTGAATGCCGATGAGTTTGCGCACGTTGTTCAACGCCAGCCAGCGCGCCAGCGTGAACTGCGCCTTCAAGCCACCGCTGACGGTCTGGCCGGCCAGCACCAGGTCCGCGATCTGCTTGCCCACTCCGATGGCCCAGGCATAGGTGGCGCGCTGCAGGGGGCTGGCTTCCTTGAGCGTGATCATCACCCCGGAATAGAACTTCTCCCAGACCCGCGGAACCGCCGTGAACACGGTGGGCGCGATCTCGCGCACGTTCTCGGGCACGGTCTCGGGGTTTTCCACAAAGTTGAGCTTGGCGCCGGTGTAGAGCGAGAAGTACTCGCCGCCCATGCGCTCGGCGATGTGGCACAAGGGCAGGAAGCACATGCACTCGTCGGCCTCGGTTCGCGCGATCAGCGTGTTGTAGCCACGCACCGTATAGACCAGGCCGCCATGGGTGTGCATCGCGCCCTTGGGCTTGCCGGTGGTGCCCGAGGTGTAGACCAGGATCGCCAGGTCTTCGGGCTTGCAGGCCTTGACGCGCTGCATCAGTGCATCGGCGTGCAGCGCGTTGAATTCGCGGCCCAGTTCGCGCAGCTTCGCCAGGCTGAGAACACCGGGGTCGTCCAGCTTGTGCAGGCCTTCCATGTCGAACACGACGATCTTGCGCAGCATCGGCAGCTGCTCGCGCACCTCGAGTGCCTTGTCGAGCTGCTCGTCGTCTTCGACGAACAACACCGTGGTGCGCGAGTCCTCGCACAGGTAGTGCACCTGGCTGGCCGCATCGGTGGGGTAGATGCCATTGGAGACACCGCCGCAGCTGAGCACCGCCAGGTCGGCCAGCACCCACTCGATCACGGTGTTGGACAGGATCGAGGCCGTCTCCTGCGGCTTGAAGCCCAGGCTCATGAGGCCGCCGGCGATCTCGCGCACGGCCTCGGCGGTCTGCTGCCAGGTCCAGCTTCGCCAGATGCCAAGCTCTTTCTGGCGCATCCACACGTTGGGCCCGCGCTGCTCGACGGCGTTCCAGAACATCGCCGAGATGGTGTCGCCCGGCACCACAAGGTCGGTGCGGGGCTGGATCTGTGACAGGTCCCAAAGATTGCTCATGCCGGCTTATCTCCAGTTCTTTTTCTTTTTCCAGCGCCGCTCACCGCGTTGGCCGGTTTCCTTCATGCCCAGGTAGAACTCCTTGATGTCCTCCTTCTCGCGAAGGTGGGCGCAGGTGTCTTCCATCACGATGCGGCCGTTCTCCAGCACGTAGCCGTAGTCCGCAGCGTTGAGCGCCATGTTCGCGTTCTGCTCGACCAGCAGAATGGTGGTGCCGCGTTCGCGGTTGATGCGCACCACGATCTCGAAGATCTCCTTGGTGAGCTTCGGGGACAGGCCCAGGCTGGGCTCGTCGAGCAGGATCAGGTCAGGATTGGCCATGATCGCGCGCGAGATCGAAAGCATCTGCTGCTGGCCCCCGGAAAGCAGGCCGGCGTCCTGCGCGGTGCGCTCCTTGAGGATCGGGAAATAGCCGTAAACCGCCTCCATGTCGCGCGCCACGCCATCGCGGTCCTTGCGGGTGTAGGCGCCCATCAGCAGGTTGTCGTGCACGCTCAGCAGCGGAAACACCTCGCGGCCTTCGGGCACGTGGCTCAGGCCCTGCTGCACGATGAAGGCCGGGTCGCGGGCGGTGATGTCCTGGCCTTTGAACTCGATCGAACCCTTGCGGGGGTCGATGATGCCGGAGATGGTTTTCAGGATCGTGGTCTTGCCGGCGCCGTTGGAGCCGAGCACGGTGGCGATCTCGCCGCGGCGCACCTTCAGGCTGACCCCACGAATCGCCTTGATCGGGCCGTAGGCGCTCTCGACGTTGAGCAGTTTCAGCACCGGCGCGTCGCCGGCGGCGGTGGATGGGGGCGCTGCGCTCATGCGGGCCTCCGCAGCGAGGACACGTCGTCGATCGATCCGAGATAGGCCTCGATCACACCCGGGTCGTTCTGCACTTCGCGCGGCGTGCCCATGGCGAGCACCTCGCCCTGGTTCATGGCCAGCACCCGGTCGGACACCTTGGAGACCAGCGTCATATCGTGTTCGACCATCAGCACGGTGATGCCCAGGTCGTTCTTGATGTCGGCAATCCAGAAGGCCATGTCGTCGGTCTCTTCCACGTTCAGGCCGGAGGAGGGTTCGTCCAGCAACAGCAGCTTGGGTTCGGTGCACAGCGCTCGGGCCATTTCCACCACCTTGCGCACGCCATAGGGCAGGCCGGCAACGAGCGTGTCCCGGTAATGCTGCAGGTCGAGGAAGTCGATGACCTGCTCCGCCTTTTCGCGGGCCTCAAGCTCGGCCGCCCGCGTGGCGGGCGTGAAGAACAGTTCGCTCCAGAAACCGGTCTTGCGGTGGGTGTGACGCCCGATCAGCAGGTTGTGCAGCACCGTGGCGTGCTCAAAGAGCTCGATGTTCTGGAAGGTGCGCGCAATGCCCAGCGAGGCAATCGCGTGGGGGGGCTGTTCGGTGAGCTTGAGAGGCCCCTGCGGTCCGAGATAGGTGATCTCGCCGGCGGTCGGGGTGTAGATGCGGCTGATGAGGTTGAACACGGTGGTCTTGCCGGCGCCGTTGGGCCCGATCAGCGTGAACACCTCGCCGGGCCTCACGTCGAAGCTCACGTTGTTGACCGCCAGCACGCCGCCGAAGCGCACGCTGAGGTTCTGGGCAGAAAGCAGGACGTCGTTCATTTGAGCCTGTCGGATTTCTGGAAGGACTTCTGCCGCTTGAACATGCCCTGGCGGTAGAACGGGAACAGCTGGAACCAGGCGCGCACCTTGAGCCAGCGGCCGTACAGGCCCAGCGGCTCGAACAGCACGAACGCCACCAGCACCACGCCGTAGACCACGGCCTGCAGGCCGGGCGCCTGGCCGACCGCGGCAGGGAGGTAGTCCTTGGTCAGGGAGATCACCTGCGGCATGGTGATCAGGAAGATGGCACCCAGGAAGGCACCGTGCACCGAGCCCAGCCCGCCGATCACCACCATCAGCAGCAGGTCGATCGACTGGATGATGTTGAACTGGTCGGGCGAGATGAACTGCAGTTTGTGCGCATACAGCGCGCCGCCCACGCCGGCCAGCGCCGCCGACAGCGCGAACGACAGCGTCTTGTAGCGCGCCAGGTGGATGCCCATGCTCTGGGCAGAGATTTCCGAGTCGCGGATGGCCACGAAGGCGCGCCCGGTGGACGAGCGCAGCAGGTTCAGGATGCCCAGGGTGGCCGCCACGGTGATGAACAGGCACAGGTAGTAGAAGCCTTCGCCGCTATCCACCTTCCAGCCGAACAGGTCGGGCGCCTTGATGTGGATGCCGGCATTGCCGCCGGTGACCTTTTCCCAGCGTGCCAGCACTTCCTCGACGATGAAGCCGAAGGACAAGGTGGCCATGCCCAGATAAATGCCTTTGACCCGCAGCGCCGGCAGGCCCACCACGACGCCCACCGTCGCCGACAGGCCGGCGGCGCAGAGCAGGGCCAGCGGGAATGGCACGCCGGCGTTGGTCAGCACCGCCTGCGTGTAGGCGCCGACGCCGAGAAAGGCCGCGTGACCCAGGGAAAACTGTCCGGTGAAGCCAGCCAGCAGCATCAGCCCGAGGCCCACGATGGCATAGATCAGGATGAACGTCATCTGGGCGAGCCAGTACTCGGCAAACAGCCACGGTGCCCCCAGCAGCAGCAGGGCGAGCAGTCCGTACCAGAAGACGTGCCCGCCATGCTTGGCCAGGTTGATGTCCTGGGCGTAGCTGGTCTTGAAAATGAAACGCATCAGACTTTCTTCCTGAGTTTTTCGCCGAACAGGCCGTTGGGCTTGACCATCAGCATGATCAGCACCACCACATAGGGCGCAGTGTCCTTGAACCCGGCGGGGAGGTAGAAGCCGGAGAGGGATTCCACGATGCCGATGATCAGGCCGCCGACAATGGCGCCCGGCAAGCTGGTGAAGCCGCCGACCACCGCCGCGGGGAAGGCCTTCAGGCCGATGAAACCCATGTTGGCGTGCACGAAGGTGATGGGCGCCAGCAGCAGGCCGGCGATAGCGGCCACGGCGGCGGCCAGACCCCATACCAGGCCATTGAGCGTCTTGACCGGGATGCCCATGTAATAGGCGGCGAGCTGGTTCTGCGAAGAAGCCTGCATCGCCATGCCGAGCTTGCTGTAGCGGAACATCGCAAACAGCCCGGCGCACAGCACGGCCGTGGCGGCAATCACCACCATCTGCTCCACATTGAGCACCAGCGCGCCGAGCTTCCAGATCTGGTCCTTGTAGGGCACGGGCAGGGTGTGGGTCTCGGTGCCGATGTTGGGGATCATGGTGATGAGGCCGCGCGCCACGTAGGCGATGCCGATGGTCAGCATGACTATGGAGAAAGCCGGCTGACCCAGGATCGGCCGGATCACGATGCGCTCCAGCAGCACACCGAAAAGGCCCATGGCAATGATGGCGGCGATCACCGCCGCCCAGAACGGAAAGCCCAGCATCGTCATGCCGGCCAGGCCACCGAAAGCACCCAGCATCATCAGATCGCCCTGGGCGAAGCTCACGGTCTCAGTGGCCTTGTAGATCAGCACGAACCCGAGCGCAATCAGGCCGTAGATGCATCCGATCGCGATGCCGCTGATGACCAATTGAAGAAACTGCACAGTGCCTCCTGAAGCGTTGCGCGGTTATACCGGTGGATCGCGCAACGGCGCTTAGGGTTGTTCCCCATAGCCTGTCGCGACAGGCTCATGTGTGATCGCCGCATGAACCCGAGCGTCACCTCCGAATGCATCGACGGCATCACCGTCGTCACCCTGAACCGGCCCGACGTCCGCAACGCGGTGGATGCCGACACGGCCCGTGATCTGCATGCGGCCTTCCTCGCTTATGACGATGACCCTGCGAGTCGTGTGGCTGTTTTCCATGGCGCGCACGGCCACTTCTGCGCCGGCTGGGACCTTCAGGCAGGTGCCCGGCTGCATGCCGCGGGGGTTGACGGAAAGGCCCTGATCCACCTGGACTGGGCGCCGGATGCCGAACGCCCGCTGGGTCCGATGGGTCCCTCACGCCTGTTGCTGTCCAAGCCGGTGATTGCCGCCGTCAGTGGCGCGGCGGTGGCCGGCGGCATGGAGCTGGCCCTTTGGTGCGACCTGCGCGTGATGGAGGCCGATGCCTATTTCGGGGTCTACTGCCGGCGCTTCGGTGTGCCGCTGATCGATGGCGGCACCGTGCGTCTGCCGCGCCTGATCGGCATGGGCCATGCGATGGACCTGATCCTGACCGGGCGCAAGGTCGAGGCCGAGGAGGCGCTGCGCATCGGCCTGTGCAACCGCGTGGCGCCACCCGGCGGGGCATTGGAGACGGCGCTGACCTTGGCGCGGCAGCTGGCGGGCTTTCCGCAGGCGACGATGAATGCCGACCGCCTGAGCGCCTACCGTCAGGCGGGCCTGCCATTGGCAGCGGCGCTGCAACAGGAGTGGGCCGCCGGGCGGGCCTGCCTGGATGATGCGCTGGCCGGCGCGGCCCGTTTCGCCGCTGGCGAGGGGCGGCATGGAAAATTTTGATCCAGACAGGCACGATCCCAGCGCGGAATGGTCATATGCTGCTATTGAAAAGTGATTTTTCGCGCGCCGATTCGCCGGATGGCGCGTCATGTGGTGCGCCCTGCCAGCGGGCGAGCAACAGGATCAGGGCTCAGGCCGCTCGATCGGCCGGGGCCGGCCTTGGTCATCGATGGCCACGTAGGTCAGCGACGCTTCGGTCACCTTGATGTAGTGGCCCTGCGTGTCGTAGCGCTCGGCATAGACCTCCACCTGCACCGTGATCGAGGTGCGGCCGATGCGGGTCACGCCGCCGAAGAACGACAGGATGTCCCCCACGCGCACCGGCTGCTTGAAGATGAACTCGTTGACGGCCACCGTGGCCATGCGCCCGCGCACGTAACGCGCCGGGACGATCGAACCGGCAATGTCCACCTGCGCCATGACCCAGCCGCCGAAGATGTCGCCGTTGGCGTTGCAGTCGGCCGGCATCGGCACGACCTTGAGCACCAGTTCCTTGTCAGTAGGAAGCGGCACCCGGGGGGCGATCACGCGCGCCGGGTTGGACGGAATGGCGGACGATGCGGCGGGGCTGGAGGCGGAAGACATGGTCACAGGCAGGATCGTTTGATAATGGACGCAAAGACCGCCGCCCGCCAACGTGGGCCAGTGCGGTCTCCAACATTGTGAGATTGTCCCCCATGCGTCGATTCGGCGATCAGCCGCCTTCCCCCCTTGCGCCGACCGGCGCCCCGCGCTCCGACTGGGGCACGCTGCGCCGCCTCTTCCCCTACCTCTGGCGCTACAAGTGGCGGGTGATGGTCGCGCTCGCCTTCATGGTGGGCGCCAAGCTCGCCAACGTGGGTGTTCCGCTGCTGCTGAAGCAACTGGTCGATGCCATGACACCGGGCATGAATCCGGCAACGGCCGCCCTTCTGGTGGTGCCGGTGGGCCTGCTGCTGGCCTATGGCGGGCTGCGCCTGTGCACCACGCTGTTCACCGAGCTGCGCGAACTGGTGTTTGCCAAGGCCACGCAGGGCGCGGCCCGTAGCATCGCGCTGGAGACCTTCCAGCACCTTCACGCTCTGAGCCTGCGTTTTCACCTGGAGCGCCAGACCGGCGGCATGACGCGCGACATCGAGCGCGGCGTGCGCGGCATCGAGTCGCTGATCTCGTACTCGCTGTTCAGCATTGTGCCCACGCTGATCGAGGTGGTGATGGTGCTGACCATCCTGGGCGTGAAGTTCGATGCCTGGTTTGCATGGATCACGCTGGCCGCGCTGGCGCTCTACATCACCTTCACGGTCTGGGTCACCGAGTGGCGCACGAAATTTCGCCGCCAGGCCAACGAGTTCGATTCGGCGGCGCACACCAAGGCGGTGGACTCGCTGCTGAACTACGAGACGGTCAAGTACTTCAACAACGAAGGCTTCGAGGCGCGCCGCTACGACGAAAGCCTGGAGCGCCTGCGCCGCGCACGGCTGAAGGCCCAGAGCACGCTGTCCATGCTCAACCTGGGCCAGCAGCTCATCATCGCCGTGGGCCTGGTGGCCATGCTCTGGCGCGCCACGCAGGGCGTGGTGGACGGGCGCATGACGCTGGGCGACCTGGTGATGGTCAACGCCTTCATGATCCAGCTCTACATCCCGCTGAACTTCCTGGGCGTGATCTACCGCGAGATCAAGCAGAGCCTGACCGACCTGGACAAGATGTTCACGCTGATGGAAAAGGAGCGCGAGGTGGCGGATGCGCCGGGTGCCTTGCCGCTGGCGATCCGGCCCTTGTCCGGTGCGGGCGGCGCGCAGGCCGGCGCGGTCGATGCCAGCGTGCGCTTCGACCACGTCAGCTTTGCCTACGATGCTGCGCGCCCCATCCTGTACGACATCAGCTTTGAGATCCCCGCCGGCCAGACCGTGGCGGTGGTCGGACCGTCGGGCTCGGGCAAGTCCACGCTGGCGAGGCTGATGTTCCGCTTCTACGATGCACAGCAAGGGGTGATCTCGATCGCGGGGCAGGACATCCGGGCGGTGACGCAGTCCAGCGTGCGCCAGGCGATCGGCATCGTGCCGCAGGACACGGTGCTGTTCAACGACACGGTGGAATACAACATCGCCTATGGACGCCCCGGCGCCAGCCGCGCCGAGGTCGAGGCCGCCGCCCGCGCCGCGCACATCCACGACTTCATCGTCTCCACCCCCAAGGGCTATGACGCCATCGTCGGCGAGCGCGGCCTGAAGCTCTCGGGCGGCGAGAAGCAGCGCGTGGCGATCGCCCGCACCCTGCTGAAGAACCCGCCGATCCTGATCTTCGACGAGGCCACCTCCGCCCTGGACTCGGCCAATGAGCGCGCCATCCAGGTCGAACTGCAGAGCGTGGCCCAGAACAAGACCACCCTGGTGATCGCGCACCGCCTGTCCACGGTGGTGGATGCCCACGAAATCCTGGTGATGGAGGCCGGGCGCATCATCGAGCGCGGCACGCACGCCGAACTGCTGGCGAGGCAGGGTCGCTACGCCTCCATGTGGGCGCTGCAGCAGAGCGCGGACTGAAGGGGGTGCGTTCCTGGCGCTGGGAAACGTCCAGGCAGATCAGGAACTCAAGCCGTCCACCGCCTGGAACATCGCCTGCCGCGCCTGGCTGACGATCTGCCCCTTCCAGGCATCGGTGTCCGTGTAGAAGGCATCCATCATCGTCTGCTTGATCTGCCTGGCCAACTCGGGCGGTGCCTCGGGGTGCAGGTGCAGCCAGTGGTCGCCGCGCAGCGCATCCATCACCTCGGGAAGCGGCTGGGTGCCATATTCCATCGCGATGGCGGTGTATTCGGCCTGCGGGAATTCGTCGTACGCAGCAAAGCACATCAGGCCCGTCAGGCGCGCCGAGGTGGACGAACCGTCATACATCGAGGTCACCGCATCGCCCCACCAGGCCCGCGCCCGCGCCAGCGTGGCGTCGTCGTCACGCGCCGCGAAGATGCGCTCGCCGTGGCCGCTGGGACCCAGCCCGGTATGCAGATCGATCCAGCCCAGACGCTTCACGCCCGCCGCGTGCTGTCGCAGCACGGTGCGCACAGTCTGGTTGCTCCAGGTGGGCGCGGTGCCGCCAAAAAACAGGCCGTCGGGGAATTCATGCTGTCCTCCGGACACGGCGGCCTGGAATGCCGGCATGCCGCGCTCGGCGATGAAAGCCGCAGTTGCCGCCAGGTTTTCCGGTCCGGGCGGCCAGTGTTCGGGCAGCAGCAGCGGCTGCACGTCCCGGTACGCGGAATTGACCGGCAGGGCCTGCGAAAAGTCGTGAAAGTTGCGGTTCAGATCCACGTTTTCCTGGGTCACGCGCCGGATGTGCGAGAAACCGTACGGGTTCAGCGCGTGGATGTAGAGCACGGCCACGCCCTGGGCGCGGGCTTTTTCGCGCCACTCGGCGTCAGCCAATGCGGCCACCTGGACGCCGCTGCCGCAATAGCCTTCCACGCCATGGCAGGCGCTGCTGACAATGAGCAGGCGGTCGGCGTCGGCGGGGCCGTCACGCACCACGTCCATGGCCAGGGTCTCGCCGTCGCGCCCTTTCAGCGGATGCAGATGGGAGTGGATGCGAAGTCCCAGCGAAGCGGCGCCCTCCAGGAACTTGGTGCGCGCCTCGGCGTAGCTGCCCGAGAAGGCGGCGGGGATGGGGATCATGCGGCACCTCCGCTGCGGTGGGGGCGCGGCGAAGCCAGCCACTGCTCGGCCAGGCGCACCCAGTAGGTGGCCCCCAGCGGGATCAGGTCGTCATTGAAGTCGTAGCTCGGGTTGTGCAGCATGCAAGGTCCCGCGCCATGGCCCATCTCGCGGTGACTGCCGTCGCCATTGGCGATGAAGCAGTAGGCGCCGGGCTTGGCCTGCAGCATGTAGGCGAAGTCCTCGGCGCCCATGGTCGGCTCCTGCACCATCACATGATCCGCCCCCACGATGTCGTTCATCACCTGGCGGGCAAACTCTGCCTCGGGCGCGGAATTGATGGTGGGCGGGTAATTGCGCACGAATTCGAACTCGCAGGTGGCGTCATAGGCCGCGCAGGTGTGCTCGGCGATCTGTTTCATGCGGGCTTCGATCAGGTCGAGCACCTCGATGCTGAAGGTGCGCACCGTGCCTTGCAGCTCGCAGAAATCGGGCACCACGTTGGTGGCTTCGCCGGCGTGGATCATGGTCACACTGACCACGCCCGCGTCGATCGGCTTCTTGTTGCGGCTGATGATGGTCTGGAAGCCCAGCACCATCTGGCAGGCGATCGGCACCGGGTCGATGCCGTTGTGCGGGAGGGCGGCATGGCTGCCCTTGCCGCGGATGGTGATCTTGAACTCGTTGCTCGACGCCATCACCGGACCGGGCGCGATCGCGAATTTGCCCACTTTTTCACCGGGCCAGTTGTGCATGCCGAAGACGGCTTCCACCGGAAACTGCTTGAACAGACCGTCACGGATCATCTCGCGGGCGCCGCCGCCGCCCTCCTCGGCCGGCTGGAAGATGAGGTACACCGTGCCGTCGAAATGGCGATTCTTCGAGAAATGCTGGGCTGCAGCCAGCAGCATGGCGGTGTGGCCGTCATGGCCGCAGGCGTGCATCTTTCCCGCATGCCGGCTGGCGTGGTCGAAGGTGTTGAACTCCTGCATGGGCAGGGCGTCCATGTCGGCCCGCAGTCCCACGGCACGCCCGCTGGCGCCGCCATCGCGACCTTGCACGATGCCCACGACGCCCGTCTTGCCCAGGCCCTGGTGGATCGGGATGCCCCATTCGGTCAGTTTCCTTGCGACGATATCGGCGGTTCGCCGTTCCTCGAAGCAGAGTTCGGGGTGCGCGTGGATGTCACGGCGGATGGCGGCAATGCCGGCCGCTTCGGTCACGAGGGAGTCGATGATTTTCATGACCACAGTCTAGCCAGACTGCAGTCCTTGTGCATGCCGCCTGCGCGTCACAGGGATTTCCCTGAAAATCCGTGAATGATCTCCCCGCAAGCACTCGCTCTCGCCCAGGAACTGGTTCGCATGAACACGGTCAGCGCCAACTCCAACCTGGAGCTCATCCATTTTGTGCGCGACGCGTTGCGCACACTCGGCGTCACCAGCCGGTTGACCTTCAATGCCGACAAGACCAAGGCCAACCTTTTCGCCACGCTCGGCGAAGGCAAGCCGGCAGGGGTGATCCTTTCGGGCCACACCGACACTGTGCCGTGGGACGGCCAGGACTGGACGGTTGATCCCCTGTCCGCCGAGGTGCAGGACGGGCGCCTGTATGGCCGCGGGTCGGCCGACATGAAGAGTTTCATCGCCCTGGCCCTGGCCAACGCGCAGGCGTTTCTGGACAGCGCGGCGCCGTTCGCCATCCACTTCGCGTTCAGTTATGACGAAGAGGTCGGCTGCTTCGGTGTGCGCGAGCTGATCGCCGACCTTCGCGACGCGGGGATGCGGCCGCTGGCCTGCATCATCGGTGAGCCCACCGGCATGGTGCCGGCCATCGCCCACAAGGGCGTGTACCGTTACCGCTGTTGCGTGCGCGGCAAGGAGGCGCATTCTTCACTCACGCCGCAGTCGGTCAACGCGATCGAGATGGCTGCCCGGTTGATCGGAAAGATCCGCGACATGGCCGAGGGCTTTGAGGACAACGAGCCACGCTACGAGGGTTTCGACGTGCCGTTTTCCACCGCGAGCGTGGGCCAGTTCCATGGCGGCATCGCCGACAACGTGGTGCCGCGCGATGCCGAGTTCCGCTACGAGTTTCGCGACCTGCCCACCGCCGATGTGCGGGCCATGCAGCAGGCCGTGCTGGACCAGGCGCGCGCGCTGGAGCCGGGGATGCAGCGCGTGGCGCCCGATGCGGGCTTCCGTTTCGAGACGATCTGTGAGATCCCCAGCTTTCTGGGCTCGGTGGACGACCCGGTGACGCGCCTGGCGCAGCGCCTCAGCGGTGAAAAGGGCACGACGCTGGTGGCATTCGGCACCGAAGCCGGTTTGTTCAAGAACGCAGGGATTCCCACCGTGGTGTGCGGCCCCGGTCACATCGCGCAGGCGCACCAGCCGGATGAGTACGCGAGCCTGGACCAGCTGGCGCGCTGCGAGGCCTTCATGCGAGGTCTGGCGGCCAGCCGCGCCATCGCGTGAGCCTGATGGCTCTGCGCGGGCCGGGTTCCTTCGTTCCTGCGGCTCGTCAGGTGCGCACCCGACCGTCGCCGGTCAGCATGGAGAGTTCGACGAACTTCGAGGCCACGTGGTTGGTCGGCGAGAAGGTCACGGCAAAGCCGCCGAACGACTGGTCGTTGATGGACTCCAGTCCGACGATGAGCGACTCCCGATTGGGCTTGCCGCCGCGGCGAAGCCCTTCGGCAAACACCTTGGCGGCCAGGTAACCCTCCATGCTGGAGAAGTTGGGCTGCACGTTGCCGGCCTTCTTGGCCGCGTCGACGAACTCGCGCGCGATCGGTCGCGCCGCGTTGTAGGGTGAGGGCACCACTTGCGACACCACCACGCCGGCGCCGTCCTTGCCCAGCTCGTCGGCCAGGGCTTGCGTGCCGACGAAGGACACGTTGTAGAACGTGCCGCCAAAGCCGGCCTTGCGCGCCGCGCGAATGTAGGCGGCGCAGGACTTGTAGGCGCTGATCTGCACCACCGCGTCGGGCGCAGCCGCGTTGATCGTCGCGACGGCGGCGGCCACGTCGACCGAGTTGCGTTCCACCGTGGCCAGCGCCACCGGTTTGAGGTTCTGTGCGGCCAGCGCCAGGGTCACGCCGTCCAGGCCGGCCTTGCCGTAGGCGTCATTCTGGTAGAAGACGGCGATCTTCTTCAGGCCCAGGTTGGTGAGCTGCTTGACGATCAGCGCGGTTTCGTCGTTGTAGGACGCTCGCAGGTGAAAGGTCGTCTTGCTGAACGGGTCGCGCAGGGCCATTGCGCCGGTGAACGGCGCGAAGAAGGGCATGCGCGCCTTGGTCGCCAGCGGCAGCGCGGCCACGCTGGTCGGTGTGCCGATGTAACCGAACAGGGCAAACACGTCGTCGTCGATCAGCTTTTTCGTATTGGCCACGCAGCGGTCGGGTTCGTAGCCGTCGTCGAGCTGGCGGATTTCGATGGCGCGCCGGCCCACGCCCCCTTGGGCATTGAGCAGGTCGAAGTAGAGCTTGGCACCCGCGTGAAACTGGATGCCGAGCTGTGCGGCGGGCCCGGTGAAAGCCGCAGACTGGCCGAGCACGATGCGTTCTTCCTGCGCCTGCGCGGTGTGGAAGCCGGCCACCAAGGCAGCACCGGTGGCGATGGAGAACTGGCGACGGTTGAGGGGAGTTGGGGTCATGGCGCGGGATGGGTTCAAGGTGGTGGTCGCACGAAAACGTGCCACTGTGAAAGAATTCACCCCCGTACTTTAGGCCATTCATGACCCACGCCATCCTGCCACCGGCTGAATCGCACGTCGTGCGCGGCGCCTGCCCCCACGATTGCCCCGATACCTGTGCACTGCTGACCACCGTGCAGGAGGGCCGCGCCATCCGTGTGCAGGGCAATCCGGACCACGCCCACACGGGCGGCGTGCTGTGCACCAAGGTGTCGCGGTACACCGAACGCACGTACCACCCCGAGCGCCTGCTGCAGCCGCTCAAGCGCGTCGGACCCAAGGGCGCAGGCCGTTTCGAGCCCGTGGCGTGGGACGAAGCGCTGGGCGACATCGCCGCGCGCCTCAAAGCCATTGCCGCGCGGGAGCCCGAAGCGATACTGCCCTACAGCTATGCAGGCACCATGGGCCAGGTGCAGGGCGAGGGCATGGCAGCCCGCTTCTTCCACCGGTTGGGTGCGGCGCAGCTGGATCGCACCATTTGTGCCGCTGCCGGCGGGGAGGCGTTGGTGCAGACGCTTGGCGGCAAGGTCGGCATGAAAGTGGAGTTCTTTGCCGAGTCGAAGCTGATCCTGATCTGGGGGAGCAATTCGATCGCCAGCAACCTGCATTTCTGGCGCCAGGTGCAGCAGGCCAAGCGCGAGGGCGCCCGCATTGTCTGCATCGACCCGCGCCGCACCGAAACGGCCGACAAGTGCCACGAGCACATCGCCCTGCGCCCGGGCACCGACGGCGCGCTGGCGCTGGCTCTGATGCATGAGCTGGTGCGCAACGACTGGCTGGACAGCGATTACCTCGCCGCCCACACGCTGGGCTGGGAGGCGCTTCGCGAGCGCGCACTGCAATGGCCGCCTGAGCGCGCGGCGCAGGTCTGCGGCATCCCGGTGCAGCAGATCATCGCGCTGGCGCGCGACTATGGCACTTTGGGCCCTGCCGCCATCCGCCTGAACTACGGCATGCAGAGGGTGCGTGGCGGGGGCAACGCGGCACGCCTCGTCGCCTGCCTGCCTGCGCTCATCGGCGCGTGGCGGCATCGCGCCGGCGGCCTGCTGCTCAGCAGCTCCGGGTCCTTTCCGCTGGACCGCGCAGCCCTGCACCGGCCGGACCTGCTGGGCGCGCGCCGTCCGCGCACGATCAACATGGTGACCATTGGCGACGACCTTCTGCGCGAGGCGTCAAGCGGCTTCGGACCGAAGATCGAGGCGCTGATCGTCTACAACAGCAACCCGGTGGCGGTGGCGCCCGAATCCGCCAAGGTGGTGCAGGGTTTTGCGCGCGAAGACCTCTTCACCGTGGTGCTGGAGCATTTCCAGACCGATACCGCCGACTATGCCGACTACATCCTGCCGGCCACCACCCAGTTGGAGCACTGGGATATCCACCTCAGCTACGGCCACACCGACGTGCTGCTGAACCGACCTGCGATTGCGCCAGTGGGACAGGCGCGCACCAACGCCGACATCTTCCGCGCACTGGCGGCTCGGATGGGTTTCGCCGATCCGTGCTTTTCCGAAGACGACGAAACCCTGTGCCGCACCGCGTTCGGCGACGCGGTGCCGTTCGACGAATTGCTGGAAAAGGGGTTTGCCACGCTGCCGATCCCTGACGCGCCGTTTGCTCGGGGAGGCTTTCCCACGCCATCCGGTCGCTGCGAGTTCTTCAGCGCGCGACTGGCCGCGCAGGGGCTGGACGGGCTGCCGGACCACCTGCCCAACCACGAGCCGGCCGGCAGCGACCACCGCTATCCGCTCGCGATGATCTCGCCACCGGCGCGCAACTTCCTGAATTCCACCTTTGTCAACGTGCAAAGCCTGCGCGACATCGAGGGCGAGCCCGTGCTGGAGATCAGCGAGGCCGACGCCGTCGCGCGCGGCATTGCCACCGGCGATGTGGTGCGGGTGTTCAACGACCGGGGCAGCTACCGCTGCAAGGCGACTGTCTCGTCCCGCGCCCGCTCCGGCGTTGTCAATGGCCTGGGCATCTGGTGGCGCAAGCTAGGCCTGAATGGCACCAATGTCAACGAAGTCACGAGCCAGAAACTCACCGACCTTGGGCGCGCGCCGGTGTTCTACGACTGCCTGGTGGAGGTGGCCGGGCTCTGATCAGGTGCCGCAGGCCGGCACTGTCGTATGGGCCGGGAAGGTCACCGTGCCGTTCACGGTGCCCACATCGGTACCCGAGAAGCCATTCAGGACCTTGTTGGCAAACGTGATGCTGCGCGCAGCCAGGTTGACCGACACGCCAGCCGTGATGCCGGCGGCCAGATTGCTCTCACCGATGCCCCAGCTGAAGTCCGTCTTGAAGAAACTGGCGTTCAATACCTTCTGGTCGCTGCGGCGGAAATACACTTTGATTTCATAACGAGATCCAGACGACGAATTGGCCGCGTAGGTGATGTCGCAGTAGTCGATGCCGGCCGGCGAGACGGTAGTGAGCGCGGTATTGGCCGCCAGCACGTTGGAGGCGCCAAAATCGATGGTGCCGTTCTGTGTCGCGGGCGACGCCGAGGAAATCGTCAGTGTCCCGCTGGCGCCGGTCGCCGTGGGGGCAGTCGGACTTGTGGGAGTGGCGGGTGCGGTCGGGGTGGTTGTGTTGTCGGTGGTCGCCGGGTCGGCGCCGTCGCCGCAAGCGCTCAACAGCAGGCCGAGGCCAGCCACGGCGGCCCAGGTGGCCAGATGGCGGGTCGATTTTTTCATGAGGAATCCCTTGTTGATTTGGTGTGACAGTTTGAAACCGCCCCAGTCTAGGATCGCCCCGCGCGTTCGGCCATCCCCTGAAAAGGGGGGGTGGCGGGAGCGCGCCCGTCGCGTGGCCGGGCTGGCATTGCTCAGCGCCCTGCTGACGGGTTGCACCTCGGCAGGCTATTACGCACAAGCGGTCAACGGCCACCTGTCGCTGATGGCCGCCGCTCGCCCAGTGTCGGAGGTGATCGCCGACCCGCAGACCTCCGACGCCTTGCGACAGCGGCTGGCGCAGAGCCAGGACATTCGCCGCTTCGCGGTCAACGAACTTCTCTTGCCCGACAACGCCAGTTACCGCCGCTATGCCGACCTGCACCGGCCGTCTGCCGTCTGGAGCGTGGTGGCGGCACCTCCCGACGCGCTGGTGGCGAAGACCTGGTGCTATCCGGTGATCGGCTGTGCCAGCTACCGCGGCTATTTCAGCGAGGCCGAGGCGCGCGCCGAGGCGCAGGCCTTGCAGGCCGAGGGGCTGGAGGTGATCGTGCAGGGCGTTCCGGCCTATTCCACGCTGGGATGGCTGAACTGGGCTGGCGGCGACCCGCTGCTGAGTACGTTCATCAACTATCCGGAAGGGGAGCTGGCGCGGCTGGTGTTCCATGAGCTGTCGCACCAGCTGATCTATGTGAGGGACGACTCCTCCTTCAACGAAGCCTTCGCCACCGCCGTCGAGCGCCTGGGAGGGCGGCGCTGGCTGGCCCTTCACGCCAGCGCGGCTGCCCGCGAGGCGGACGCGGCCCTGGAGGCGCGGCGCGACGCCTTTCGGAGGCTGGTTCGCCAGACACGCGGCGAGCTGGTCGCCATTTTTGAGAAAAAGTCGGCAGATCCCAGCATGGATCGGTCATATCTTGCTATGAAAAAGGAAGTCATGGCCGGTTTCCGCGCGCGCTACGCGGCGCTGCGCGCGGGCTGGGGTGGCGATCCGGCCGCCTACCGCCGGCTGGACGCCTGGGTTTCTGGCGCCAACAATGCGAGCTTTGTCTCGCAGGCCACGTACGATGAACTGGTTCCCGGATTCATGCGGCTCTTCGAGCGCGAAGGCGGCGACACCCCGCAAGGGTGGCGTCGGTTTTATGATGCGGTCAACCATTTGGCGGGCCTGTCCCGTGAAGAGCGCCGGCGCGCGCTGAAGGAGTGAACCCATGTCCCACATCCACATCCACCGCGAGCACCATCTCGGCCATGCCGCCGCGCGCAAGGTGGCGTACGCCTGGGCCGAGCAGGTCGAAGACGAGTTCGGCATGGAATGCACCTATGAGGAAGGCGCCAGCGTGGACGAAGTCACCTTCAAGCGCTCGGGCGTCTCAGGCACGCTCAAGGTGATGCCCCACGCGTTCGAGCTCGACGCCAAACTTGGCTTCCTGCTGGGCGCTTTCCGCGACAAGATCGAGCGCGAGATTGTCAAGAACCTCGACACCCTGCTGGCCAAGAAGCCGGCCGGGCGAAAGCCAAAGGCCTGAGGTCCCCCGGTCCCGCTGCGTCGTGACGCTGGCGCACCCCATGGTGAACCTTGCCCGCTTTGACTTCGTGTCGGTCCGTCTGGCGGTGGCCTGCGCGCAGACCGGCAGTCTGACCGGCGCGGCGCGGGCGTCGCATCTGGCACTGGCCGCCGCCAGCCGGCGCATCCGCGAACTGGAAGAGGCCATGGGATGCATCCTGTTTGAACGTCACGCGCGCGGCCTGTTGCCCACCGCGGCGGGGCGGGTGTTCGTCAAGCACGGGCTGACGTTGTTGCAGACGCTGGATCAGGTCGGCGCCGAACTGGCCGATCTCCGGCAGGGCATCGCCCGCCACATCCGGCTGTGCGCCAGCACCGCGGCGATCAACCAGTTCCTGCCGCCGCTGCTGGCGCGCTATGCCGAGTTGCATCCGCTGCTGCGCGTGGATCTCGAGGAACAGGTGTCGGAGGCCGTGGTGAACTCGTTGCGCGAGGGACGGGCCGACCTCGGCGTGTTTGTCGAGGGGCCCGATATCGCCGGGCTGTCGGCTCGGGTGTTTCGCCACGATCAATTGGTACTGGTGCTGCCTCGCGGCCATCGCCTGGCCGGCGCCCGCACGCCGCTGCCGTTTTCCGAGGCGCTGGACGAGGACTGGATCGGCCTCAACCCGGGTGCTGCCATGCTGCAGAAGCAACAGCAAGCCGCGCTGGCGGCGGGCAAGCCGCTTCGACTGCGCATGCAGGTGCGCAGCTTTGACGCGGTCTGCCATCTGGTGGCGTCGGGTCTGGGCATTGCCGTGCTGCCGGCGGCCGCGGCGCTGCCGATCCTGCGCGCCGTCAAACTCACCTCGAGACCGCTGGCCGATGAGTGGGCGCGGCGGCGGCTGCTGGTCGCCACGGTGTCGGGGCGAGACGACGCCGGCGTGGCGTCGCTGGTGAATTTCATGGTCGAACCTTCGCCAACGGCGAAACCTCGCCCCCGCAAACGGTAATGGACGCGCCAAAGGGGCCGCGGCACACTGCGCCGCCATGCAAGTCCCAAATGTTGAACCGTCCGCCCAGGCATCCGGCCCGCTTGCCGGCCTCAAAGTCCTCGAACTCGGGCAGCTGATCGCCGGGCCGTTCGCGGCCAAGACGCTGGCGGATTTCGGCGCCGATGTGGTCAAGATTGAGACACCTGGCGCGGGCGACCCGCTGCGCAAATGGCGGCTGCTCAAAGACGGCACCTCGGTGTGGTGGCAGGTGCAGTCGCGCAACAAGCGCTCGGTGGCGCTGGACCTGAAAGACCCGGCCGCGCAGGACATCGTGCGCCGCCTCGCCACAGACGCGGATGTGCTGATCGAGAACTTCCGCCCCGGCGCGATGGAGGGCTGGGGTCTGGGGCCAGACGATCTTTTGAAGCTCAACCCGCGCCTGATCATGCTGCGCATCAGCGGCTACGGCCAGACCGGCCCCTATCGCGACAAGCCTGGCTTTGGTGTGGTGGCCGAGGCCATGAGCGGCCTGCGCCACCTGACCGCCGAACCCGGCCGCGTGCCGGTGCGTGTGGGCGTGAGCATCGGTGACACGCTGGCCGCGCTGCACGGCGTGATCGGCATCCTGCTGGCGTTGCAGGAGCGCCACCGCAGCGGCCAGGGCCAGGTCATCGACGTGGCCCTGTACGAAGCCGTCTTCAATTGCATGGAAAGCCTGCTGCCCGAGTACAGCGCGTTCGGCGCGGTGCGCGAGCCTGCCGGCAGCGCGCTGCCCGGCATCGCGCCGAGCAACGCCTACCGCTGCAGCGACGGGGGCTATGCGCTGATTGCCGGCAACGGCGACAGCATCTTCCGGCGGCTGATGGCCACCATCGGACGGGACGACCTGGGCCGTGATCCGGCGCTGGCCGACAACGCCGGGCGCGTGGCGCGCGTGGTGGAGATTGATGCCGCCATCGGCGCCTGGGCCGCGCAGCGCACGGTGGACGAGGTGCTGGCCGCGCTCGATGCCGCCGCCGTGCCGGCCGGGCGCATCTACACCGTGGCTGATATCGCCAAGGACCCGCATTACCAGGCGCGCGGCATGATCGACCACGTGCACATGGACGACGGCACCGAACTGGCCGTGCCCGGAATCACCCCCAAGCTCTCGCGCACGCCCGGCGGCCACCGCCGCAATGCGCCGGCCATCGGGCAGGACACTGATGCCGTGCTGCGCGGCATCGGGCTCACGCCTGCGCAGATCCAGGCACTCAAGGACCAGGGCATCGTGGCCAGCACCTGAAGACGTCCGCATCTTTCATCCAGATCGCCCCATGACCCGAATCTATTTCAACGAAGTCGCCACGCGCGACGGATTCCAGATCGAGCCCGCGTTCATCCCGACCGACGTCAAGGTCGCGCTGGTCGACGAACTCAGCCTGTGTGGCTACGCCAAGATCGAGGTGACCTCGTTCACATCACCGAAAGCCATCCCGATGCTGCGCGACGCCGAGGCGGTGATGGGCCGCATCCGGCGCCTGCCGGGTGTGGAATACACCGTGCTGGTGCCCAACCAGCGCGGGGCCGAGCGCGCGCTTGAATCAAAGGCGGACGAGCTGAACCTCGTGATGTCCACCTCCGAGACCCACAACCTGGCCAACCTGCGCATGCCGCGCGAGCACAGCTTTGCCGCGCTGGCCGAGGTGATCCGCATGGTGGACGGCCGCACCCCGATCAATGTCTCGCTGTCCACCTGCTTCGGCTGTCCGATGGAGGGCGAAGTGACGCCAGACGTGGTGCTGGGCTTTGCCCGGCGTTTTGCCGATCTCGGGGTCAGGGGGCTGACGATCTGCGACACCACCGGCATGGCGCATCCGGCGCAGGTGGCGCGCCTGGTCGAGGCGCTGCAGAAGGAATTTGCCGCGCTGCAGCTCACCCTGCATTTCCACAACACGCGCGGCATGGGGCTGGCCAATGTGCTGGCCGCCGTGCAGGGCGGCATCACCCGCTTTGACGGCTCGCTGGGCGGTCTGGGCGGCTGCCCGTACGCACCGGGCGCCAGCGGCAACATCAGCAGCGAAGACGCGATTCACATGCTCGACGCCATGGGATTTGACACCGGCATCGACCTGCACCGTCTGCTGGCCGTGGCGCGCCAGATGCCGCAGATCGTCGGCCACGACGTGCCGGGGCAGGTGGCCAAGGCCGGGCGCATCAGCGACCTGCATCCGGCGCCGAATCAATAGGCTTTGCGGGACAGACCGCAGCTACGCGAAGCGAGCAAGCTCTGTCCTCAACACTAAACGGGATGTTGGATGATTGTTTTGCCCACCATGTTCGCAGGAGAAAACGCATGATTGACCATCTGGACCACCTGGTATTGACGACCTTTGACGAGGCCGCCTGCGTGGACTTCTACACGCGGGTGCTGGGCATGACCCTGGAAAGCTTCATCGGTGGCACGCCGCCGGTGGAGCGCAAGGCCTTCAAGTTCGGCCACCAGAAGATCAACCTGCACGTGCGCGGCCGGGAGTTCGAGCCCAAGGCGCACCTGCCGGTGCCCGGCGCGCTGGACCTTTGCTTCATTGCCCGTTTGCCGCTGGCGCAGGTGATCGAGCGCCTGAACGCAGCCGCCTGGCCCATCGTCGAAGGCCCGGTGTTGCGCACCGGTGCCACACAGAAGATCCGTTCGGTCTATGTGCGCGACCCGGACCTGAACCTGATCGAGATTTCCGAGCTGGCCTGAAGCCGGCTCCGCACGACATCCACAAGAAAACCAGGAGACTTCCATGCAACGCCGTTACCTCCTTGCCCAGCTTGCTGCCCTCAGCGGCGCGTCCTTGCTTGCCAGCCCGTCGGCCTTCGCCCAAGGCAAATACCCGCAGCGTCCCATCACGCTGGTCGTGCCCACTGCGCCCGGTGGCTCCACTGATTTCACCGCGCGCCTGGTCGTCGAGCCGTTGTCGCGCGCGCTGGGCCAGCCGGTGGTGGTGGAAAACAAGCCCGGCGCCTCCGGCAACATCGGCAACGCCTATGTGGCGCGGGCCAAGCCGGACGGCTACACGCTGCTGGTGTCCTACAGCGGCTACCACGTCGGCAACCCGCACCTCTTCAAGCAGTCAGGCTGGGATCCGGTCAAGGATTTTGCGCCGGTGGCCATGATGACGCGCGCGCCGCAGGTCATCGCGGTCAGTCCGAAGCTACCGGTCAACAACCTCAGGGAGCTGATCGCCTATGCCAAGGCGAACCCGGGCAAGCTGAACTACGCCTCCAGCGGCAATGGATCGATCCAGCACATCGCGGGCGAGCTGCTCAAGCAGCTCACCGGCACCTTCATCACCCACATTCCTTACCGGGGATCGGGCCCGGCAGTGCAGGACCTGATGGCCGGGCAGGTGGACATCTTCATCACCACGCCGGCCGGTGTCGTCAGTCAGATCCAGGGCGGCAAGCTCAAGGGCATTGCTGTGACCAGTGCGCAGCGGCTGGCGTCCCTACCCGGCGTGGGCACGGCGGCCGAGCAGGGTCTCAAAGGCTACGAACTGGACTCGTGGTTTGCGCTGTTTGCCCCTGCTGGCACGCCTGCGGACGTGGTGCAGGTTCTGAACACCGAGATCAACAGGATCCTGGCTTCGTCGGAGATTCGCCGCAAGGCCGGCGAATCGGGCACCGACGTGGAGCAGATGACGCCGCAGCAACTCGGCGACTTCACGAAGAAGGAACTGGTCTACTGGGGCAAAGTCATCCAAGGTGCGAAGATCACCCTGGAGTGAACGTCCCTGAGGGCACCACAAGGGTGCCCGGCCATTTCAGCTCAGCGATTCGATCAGGTCGATGTACTGCTGCATCGCGTCCTTGTCGGACGTGCCCTTGAGCTTGTTCCACGCATCCCACTTGGCGCGGCCGACCATGTCGGTGAAACCGGGTTTCTTCTCTTCGTTGTCGCCGGCCGTGGCCTGCTTGTACAGGGCATAAATCTTCAGCAGCGTGGCGTTGTCGGGGCGCTCGCTCAGGTTCTTGGAATTGGCGACAGCGGCTTCGAATTTGGCTTTCAGGGTGGCCATGGGGTTCTCCGTGGATGAGTGGATTGATTGGGACGCCGGGGCGACGGGGTACGATTTTCATCCCCGCCGCCGGCAGGCGCAGGGGGAGAATAGCGTTATTTCCCAAACTCAGGGTAGAGAAATCATGGTGACTCGCATCGTCAAAACGCCGCAAGGGAAAAAACCCTTGCATCCGCCCCATTCTGCCGACGACTCGCTGCTGCTGATCGCCCGCCAGGTGGGTGCCGCAGCCTCGGAGGTCGCACTGAATGCGGCCCGGATAGTGCAGGAAAACATGTCGAAGACCGCCGTTGGCGTGATCGGTGTCAACGGTGGCGAGCGCATGAGCAAGGTCGACCGGGCCTGGTGGCGCATGGATTCGCCAACCAACCTGATGATGATTGTCGGCTTCTGGATCCTCAAGCCGCGCGTCGACTATGAGGCCGTCTGCCTGCGCGTTGAGCAGCGCATGCTGAAGTACCCGCGCTTTCGCCAGCGCGTCGTTGAAGATCCCGCCGGTGCCACCTGGGTGGAAGACCCCGACCTGGACATTCATGATCATGTGGTGCGCGAAAGGCTGCCACGGGTCGCCAAAGGCCGGGAGAAAGCAGCCCTGCAGGACCTTGTGGGCCGTCTGGCCGTTCTGCCGCTTGATCCGAAGCGGCCGCTGTGGAAGATGCACCTGGTCGAAAACTACCGTGACGAAGATGGCAAGCCTGCCAGCGTGCTGATCGTTCGCATCCACCACTGCATTGCCGACGGCATTGCGCTGATCGCGGTCACGATGTCGATGGTCGATGGCGGCACCGAGCCGCCAGTGCGTACCCCCTCGGCCCCCGAAAGTCCGGAGGAATGGATTGCCCACCATGTCGTAGAGCCGCTGGCTCACGCCGCCGTCAAGGCGCTGGACGCGGCGGGCGATGGCGCTGCGGCCTCGTTGCATCTCTTGCGCGAACCCGGAAAGGGTGTCAGCGGCTCGACTGACCTGGCCAAGGTGGCATACCACGTGCTCAGCGATGCGGCCGCATTGGCCCTGATGGCAGACGATTCCAGGACACGGCTCAAGGGCAAGGCCGGCACGGCCAAGTGCGTCGCCTGGTGCCAGCCGATCCCTCTGGACGAGGTCAAGGCAGTGGGCAAGGCGTTGAACTGCTCAGTCAATGACGTGCTGCTGAGCTGCGTGGCCGGCGCCATCGGTGCCTACCTTCGCGACAAAGGCGACCCGGTGGAGGGCAAGGACATCCGCGCCATGATTCCGGTCAACTTGCGCCCGATCAAGGACGCCTGGAAGCTCGGCAACCATTTCGGCCTGGCACCGCTGGTGCTGCCGATCGGGATCGACAACCCTGTCGAGCGGCTGTACGAAGTGCGACGGCGCATGCAGGCGCTCAAGGGCGGCACCCAGCCGTTGATGGCCTACGGCCTGCTGGCTGTGGCCGGCATGCTGGCCAAGCCCGCTCAGGACGCCATGCTCAACCTGTTCAGCAAGAAGACCACCGCGGTGATGACCAACGTGCCCGGCCCGCGGGAGAAGCTCACCTTTTGCGGCGCAACCTTGGAACAAAGCCTGGCATGGGTGCCCGCGTCGGGCGACGTCGGCCTCGGCGTGTCCATCCTGAGCTATGGCGGCGGCGTGCAGTTTGGCGTCATCACCGACACGAAGCTGTGTCCCGATCCGCAGGGCATCATCGAGCAGTTCGAGCCCGAATTTGCCAAGTTGTCGATGGTGACGATGATGTTGCCGTGGGGCGAGTGAGCCAGCCTCGGGCTACGGCAGGTCGGTGTTCTCCGCCGCCCCATTCCCTCCGCGTGGCCCCACCGTCCCAAGCCGTGCCTTCAGTGATTGCGGCTGGCCGCTCAGGATGGCGGCGTAGCTGGTGGTGTTGGAGAGCACCTTCTTGACGTAGTCGCGCGTTTCGGAGAAAGGCACGTTTTCGGCCCAGATTGCGGCTTCCATCGTGGGGCCGTTGCGCCAGTTGCGCGGGCGTCCCGGTCCGGCGTTGTAGGCCGCGGCTGCCAGCGGCATGGAGCCGCCAAAGTCGTCAAGCACCAGCTTGAGGTATCCGGTCCCGATGGCGATGTTGGTGTCGCGGTCGGTGATCTGGTCGGGCGTGAAGTTCACCAGGCCGATCTTCTTGGCCGTCCACTTGGCGGTGGCCGGCATCACCTGCATCAGGCCCGAGGCGCCCACGTGCGAGCGGGCATCCATGATGAAACGGCTTTCCTGGCGGATCAGGCCATAGACGTAGGCCGGGTCCAGGTTGATTTCGCGGCTGCGCTTGACCACCGCGTCGCGAAACGGCATGGGGAAGCGCTGCTCCAGGTCGATGAACGACCTGGTGCGTTCGCTGGTGTTGATGCAGCGGTCCCAGACTTCGTTCTGGCAGGCCAAGTCGGCGGCGGCCAGCAACTCCCGGTCGCTCATGCCGCCTTTGGTGTGCAGGTTGGTGCTGTAGTTCCATTCCCGCACGCCCTCGGGGCGCAGGCCGATGCGGATCGCATACAGCGCGCGGGCCAGTCCGGCATTCTGGCGCGCGGCCTCCTTCTCGGCGGCGGTGGGGGCGGCGGGTTTGGGCGGCAACGGGATGCGCTGCCCGAGTTCCTCCAGCGCCAGCTGTTCATAAAAACCACGTGGCGAGGCGATCGACTCGAGCAGTTGGCGTGCCTCCTGGTATTCGGCCCTGTGGCGCGGCGGCGCTGCTCCCGCATCGGTTGTTGTGCCGGCCTCAAGCAGGGCACGCTGTGCCGGCGGGATGCCGGCGAGCAAGGCCCGTGCGCGCCAGTAAGACCAGGCCGGATCGGCGCGACTTTCCTCGCTCATGGCCCGGGTTGCTTCCAGCACGGCCGGCCACTGGCCTTGTCGCAGGGCCGCTCGCACCTTCCAGGCCAGCATGTCGTCATTGAGGTCGGTGTCGCGCGTGACGTTGGCAAAGTAGCTGGGCGCGGCATCCGACAGGCGATTGGCGGCCTGTTTGCCGATCACGCCCCAGATCCAGTTGCGCTCTTCGGCGGTAAGCTGCGGCGCCCACTTGCCCTTGAGCTGTTCGATGGCCGCGTCCGTGTCGCTGGTGGCCAGCTTGATCAGCGCCAGGGTGATGATTTCCTTGCGCACCGTGCGCAGGGCGAGGTACTTGGTGGACAGAAACTTGGCCGGGTTCGCATTCAGGTCGGTCACCAGGCCCACTGCCTCGGGGGCCACGATCTGCACCGCGTCGCGGGCTGCGCGTGGGCGGTTCGCCTCGGTGGCCATGCGCGCCTTTTTCCAGACGTCCAGCGGCGCGAGGTTCTTGCTGCCCACCAGGCGTTCCGCGGCCGAGGTGCAGCCGTCGTCGGCATCGCGCTGGGCGTACCAGTTCTTGCGCACTTCGTCGGACAGGCGTGCGTCCAGCACCGGGTTCTTGAGATGATCGACCAGCAGCGCGTAGCAGCGCACCTCGCGGTCGTCACTCATGCGGTAGTTCGGATGCTCGGCGGCAAAGTTGGTCCAGTCGCGTCGCTGCCCAAGCAACTGGAGCCAGTCGTTGCGCATGCGGTCCTCCTGGTAGGTGCCGGCGTAGCGGGTCAGAAAGTCCTGCACCTCCTGCGCGCTGGCTTCACCGAGTCTGGCCTTCAGCTCCCAATAGGCCGCCCAAGGTTCCAGCACATGGCCCCGCGCCTGCGGCAGCAGGGTGGCGAGGCGCTTTTTGTCCCCCTTGCGGAAAGCCTGCTGCATCTCCAGCAGCACGTCGTCGCTCTTGCTTTGGGCGGGCGCCGGCATCGCGAAGAACAGCGCCAGCGCGCCGCACAGCAGCGTTTTCAGCGCCGAATTCGGCTTCGGTGTCAGAATCATTGATAACAGCATGTGGAGATTATGGACAAGTCCGACGCCAAGAAGACCCTTCGCCAGGCCCTGATCGAGCAACGCCTGAATTTGCCGGACCGGCTGGATCGGGCTGAAACCCTGCAACGTGTCATGCGCATCTGGCTGGTGGGTCGCCCCGACACCGTGATCGGCGCCTACTGGCCGATCAAGGGCGAATTCGACCCGCTGCCCGCCCTGCACCGCTGGAAGGAGGACGGCGAGTT
>Ga0075163_10000805_pt1 | contig 41736 bp, 25 predicted proteins | sample JI1023141ADNA_FD_71478 | JGI IMG/M metagenome (GOLD analysis project Ga0075163, IMG submission 71478) | Wastewater effluent complex algal communities from Wisconsin, to seasonally profile nutrient transformation and Carbon sequestration -... | ecosystem: Engineered > WWTP > Effluent > Algae...
CCAGCAACACGAGCATCATCAGGGAACATCCGGACAGTGAGCGAGCGCGCGAATCCATAAGCTTGTCTCCGTTAGTTGGCCGCCGCCGAGCGCGCACCCAGCGCGGGGGCCGCTCGACGAACCGGGTTCACGGGATAAGTTACCGCAAGGGCAGAAACAATTGCGGGTGTCTTGCGCTCGTCCTGCCGGGGCCATTGAAGTAGCGGTTGAGCGTCCGGATCATCATCCTCGCTGTTGGCCCGCTCGCAGGGCAACGTGCTGAGCGCACTCGCTGGCTTTGAGGGCCTGGTGGCCCGGGCTGCGTGGAAAGTCCCGCGTTAACACGAATGTACTCGTCGCAGAGCAGCAGGGCGAGAGCGGTGCGGGTCAGCGGTGCTCGGGGGCTCAGGTCGGCTCGCGGCGGTGATGGCGTGCGACGAGGTCGCAGAAAGTCCCCGCCTGAAACCCTTGAGCATGACAGGTGACGGCGGCACGCTGGTCGGGTATGTTCGTTCGATGATGGGCTCCGGCGGTCGTGCGTGTGTCGGGTCGATGTTGTTCGCGGTGCTCGTGGCGTGCGGCGACGGGGCGACCGCGACGGGCGGTGCGCAGGGGGCAACCACGAGCGGCGGGGCGACGAGCAGCGGAGCGACGGCGGTGACGGCGCCGACGGAGGCGAGCTCCGGCGAGTCCGACGGGGCGCCGACGAGCGAGGGCGGCGTGGCGTGTGGGGCAGAGGCGTGCGTCGCGGATGCATGCCGCACGCCGGTCGGGTGCGAGGACGGAGCGTGCGTGTGGACATTCGTGCCGGAGGGGACGGTGATCGACGAGCAGGTGAGCGGGGACTGCCGGCGAGCGGTGTGCGACGGCCAGGGGGCGGTGGTCGAGGAGGCGGACGCCAGCGACGTGGAGGACGACGGAGTCGAGTGCACGCTCGACGCGTGCGAGGGGACGACGCCGCAGCACACGCCGGGGATGACGGCCTGCTACTCGGGGCCGCCCGGGACGGCGGGCGTGGGGGCGTGCGCGGCCGGGGTGCAGCAGTGCGACGCGTCGGGGCCGGTCGGGCCCTGCGTGGGCGAGGTGCTGCCGACGGCGGAGCAGTGCGACGGCGACGGTGTGGACGAGGACTGCGACGGGGCGAGCGACGACGGCGACTGCAGCTGCGCGCCGGGGGAGCAGCAGGCGTGCTACTCGGGGCCGGACGGGACGCAGGGCGTGGGGACGTGCGCGGCCGGGACGCAGACGTGCGGCGAGTCGGGCTGGGGGCCGTGTGAGGGCGATGTGACGCCGGCGCAGGAGGCGTGCGCGGGCGGTCTGGACGAGGACTGCGACGGGGCGGTCGACGAGTGTGTGTGCGGCGACGGCGTGCAGTCGCCCGGAGAGGCGTGCGACGACGGCAACATGAGCGACGACGACGCGTGCTCGTCGAGCTGCACGCTGCAGATCGTCGAGAGCATGGCGCTGGGGCAGACGCACACGTGCGCGCAGCTCAGCGACGGGCGCGTGAAGTGCTGGGGGATCGAGCACTTCGCCGACGGGTACGACAAGAACGGCGGCTACAATTACGGCGACGCGCCCGGCGAGATGGGGGCGGCGCTGCCGGCGGTCCCGCTGGGGGCCGGCGTGAAGGTGGCGGCGCTGCGCGGGACCTCGTTCTCGACGGTGTGCGCGCTGCTGGTCGGCGGCAAGGTCAAGTGCTGGGGCTCCGGCGGGCCCGAGACGGGGCTCGGAAACCCGCCGGACTACATCAACCAGCTGGCGGAGCTCGGCGACACGCTGCAGCCGGTGAACCTCGGGCCCGGGGCGGTCGCGGTGGGGGTCGACGTCGGTTACAACGAGGCATGCGCCATACTCGCGGGCGGGGCGCTCAAGTGCTGGGGTGCCAACTTCTACGGGATGCTGCTCAAGGGGGACAACAAGGGCATCACGAACTCGTCACAATTCGGCGCGGCGCTGCCGGCAGTGAACGTCGGCGCGGGGTACACGGTGGTCGACATCACGATGGGCGCCCACTTCATGTGCGCGCTGCTCGAGCCGAACGCGGTGAAGTGCTGGGGTCGCAACCAGTACGGGCAGCTCGGGCTCGGCGACACCCTGGACCGCGGCGACCAGCCGGAGGAGGTCGGCGACGGGCTGCCGGTGGTCGACCTGGGGGCGGGCGTGGTGGTGGAGCGGCTCGTGGCCTCCACCGGGCACACCTGCGCGCTGCTGCAAGGCGGGGCGCTCAAGTGCTGGGGAACCAACTCGTCCGGGCAGCTCGGGCTCGGCGACACCGAGCACCGCGGCGACGAGCCCGGGGAGATGGGGGACGCGTTACCGGCGGTCGACCTGGGGGCCGGAGAAGTGGCGGACGTGGCCGCCATGTCCTACCACACGTGCGTGGTGCTGACGAACGGCAAGCTCAAGTGCTGGGGCGGGCCGATCGCGTCCGGGCTGGGCGACCCGTATCTGGGTGACGACCCGGAGGACATGGGCGACGCGCTGCCGGAGGTGCCGCTCGGCATGCCGGTCGCCGCGGTGCCGATGCGCGGGATCTTCGCCACTCAGATGTGCGCGCGCCTGGTCGACGGGTCGCTCAAGTGCTGGCGAGAGAACGGGCACGGGCAGCTCGGGATCGGCGATACCAAGGATCGAAGTTCGCTCGCGCAGCTCGGCGACGCCCTGCCGACGGTGAAGCTGTTCACCGACGCGTGGTGAGCGACGGATCGAGATCAGAAGGCAGGAACGTGTGGGAGTGGGTCCGGGACCGGTACGATGACAAGTACGGTGACAACGACAATGACACGGTGACAAGGGACCCCGGGGGGGTCGGCCGAGCCGGGCGCGCGCCATGGTCTCGCCGAGGTCGGCCGGGGCCGAGCGGGGGCGCGCACGATCGTCGCGCCGACGTCGGGGTTCCCTTGACAATAGTTTCCTAGGAAACTATTGTCCCCTCGTTCCCATGGATCGCCCCGCCCCCAGCCCGCTGGACGCGCACGTCGGATACTGGCTGCGGTTCGTCTCGAACCACGTCTCACGCGGGTTTCGCCGCGAGGTCGAGGCGTGCGGCGTGACCGTCGCGGAGTGGGTCGCCCTGCGCGAGCTGTACGACCTCGGCCGCACGAGCCCGTGCGCGCTGGTCGCGGCGATGGGGATGACCAAGGGCGCCGTGTCGAAGCTCGTCGACCGCCTGGTCGGCAAGGGCCTGGCGACGCGAGAGGCGCGCGCCGACGACCGCCGCGCGCACGAGCTCGAGCTGACCGCCGTCGGTCGCGCGCTGGTCCCTCGCCTCGCCGAGCTCGCCGACGCGAACGACCGCGCGTGCTTCGGCCACATGCCCCGCGCGGCCCGCGACGAGCTGGTCCGGACCCTGCGGCAGCTCGCCCTCCACCACGACTGGACGACGGTCCCCGTCGACTGATCGCCCCGCCCAAAGCCCACGAGAGGACCCACCGCCATGCCGATCGACGAGACGACGCGCACCACCCTCGAGCAGACCACCCACCGCTCCCACGCCGGCCAGCTGTCGTTCGGCGAGTCGGTGGCCGCCCTCATCCCGCTCGGCGTCGAGTCCTATCTGGCCGACTACCGCCGCGGCGCCACGACCTTCTACTTCGCCGACACGGCGACCCACGCCGTCGCGCTCGCCACCCCCGCCGTCGCCATCCCCGACGCGTTCGACGCCGCCGCCGTGCGCGACGCGATCGGCGGGGCCCAGCGCGGCGAGGTCCACTACCCCGAGTTCGTGCGGCGGACCATGCAGGCCGGCTGCGTCGGCTACCACGTGTGGATCTCCGGCCGCCACGTCGTCTACCACGGCCGCCGCGGCGAGACCCACGTCGAGCGGTTCCCCGGCGCGACGACCCCGGTCCGCGCCCCCGTCGCGGTGGTCCAGCAGGTCTACGCCGCGTTCGCCCGCCGCGACCTCGCCGCCGCGCTCGCCATGTTCGCCCCCGACATCGTGCTCGAGCAGTCGCGCGAGGTCCCGTGGGGCGGCCACCACGTCGGCCACGACGGCGCCCGGAGGTTCTTCGCCACGCTCATGCAGCACCTCGACTCGACCCTCGCGCTCGAGTCGTTCATCGACGCCGGCGAGCAGGTCGTCGCGCTCGGCCGCACCCGCGGCGTCACCCGCATGGGGGCCGTCGGCTACGACGTCCCGATCGCCCACGTGTGGACGGTGCAGGCCGACAGGGTCACCCGCGTGCAGTTTTGCATCGACAACCCGACGATGCTCGTCGCCCTCGCGGCCGCGGCGCGGTGAGCCTCTACGACCAGGAGGCCCGGGCGCGCGCGACGGGCTCGCCGACGCGTACGCCGACGACGCGCGACCGACTCACTGTTGCACGCAGTACAAGAAACCCGCGCCGGTGCACGACACCGTCGGCACCACGCGCGACCAGTCGCTGCTCTTGGTGCGCCGGGTCAGGTAACCGACGAGCGTGCTGTCCTCGAGCACATTGCGGCTCCACCCGCTGCAAAAATTCGACGCGCCGTTGTAGTCGTCGGCGCGGCCGTCGACGCCGGTGCCGGTCCACACGATCGCGCCGTCCTCGGCCGCGACCTTCTGACCCGATGCATTCACGTCGATGACCGCCGCCGGGCCCTCGCGCGTCAGCGCGTCCCAGTCGTCCGCCAGCATCGTGCCGTCCGCCAGCACGTACGGCACCGTCGACTTCGAGAACCGCTGATACGGCGAGCTCGAGGCGTCGCTCAACCACGCGGAGTACACGCCCGGCAACATCGCCGCCGCCGCCTGCTGCGCGCACAACGAGTCGGCCGCCGCGACGCCGCCGATGTCCGCCGGGATCGCCTTGTCGAGCACGAACACCGTCTTGGTGCACATGTCCGCGAAGCAGCCGGCCGCCGCGCAGTCGCAGTCCGGCCCGTCATCGCCGCCGCACGCCGTCAAGCCCGCGATGCAGATGACGCCAGCGACGACCAGACCGGAGGACAGGGGCGCACTTCGCATGATGTGCGACCTTAGCCGAGAGCGGCGGCCGGCGACAAGCCGCTCACTCGCCGTCGATGCCGAACTTCTTCATCAGGCGGTAGAGGGTCGTACGCTCGACGCCGAGGCTGTGGGCCGCCTCGGCCCTGCGCCCCTGGCAGCGCGCCAGCGCCCCGCGGATCCTTCGCTCGGCGGCCCGGTCGAGGTAGGCCTGCAGCGGCAGCGCTTCATCGGCGCCGCCGTCCGCACCACCGCCGGCCACGGCGGCCGCGGCGCTGGGTCCCGGCTCGATGAGCAGGTCGGCGAGCGTGATCTCCTCCTCGCGGGCGAGCACCGCCGCGCGCTCGATGAGGTTCTCCAGCTCGCGCACGTTGCCGGGCCAGGGGTGGCGCAGCAGCCACGCCTCCACCTCGGGCGACCAGCCGGCGATCGTGCGCCCGAGCTCGCCGGCCCAGCGCGCCAGGAAGTGCCGCGCCAGCGGCAGGATGTCCTCGGGCCGCTCGCGCAGCGGCGGCAGCCGGATCGGGATCACCGCGAGGCGAAAGTACAGGTCCTCGCGAAAGCGCCCCGCCGCGACCTCTGCCCGCAGGTCGCGGTTGGTCGCCGCCACCACCCGCACGTCGACGAGCTTCGCCTTCGCGCCGCCGACCGGCAGCACCTCGCGGGTCTGCAGCACGCGGAGGATCTTCGCCTGAAACTCGAGGTCGATCTCACCGATCTCGTCGAGAAACAGCGTGCCCCCGTCGGCGCGCTCGAACACCCCGGCGCGCGTCTGGCTCGCGCCGGTGTACGCCCCCTTCTCGTGCCCGAACAGCTCGCTCTCCAGCACGCCGCCCGCGAACGCCTTGCAGTTGACGGCGACGAACGGCCCCTGCACGCGCTCGCTGTGGCGGTGGATCGCGCGCGCCACCAACTCCTTGCCCGTCCCGCTCTCCCCGGAGACGAGCGCCGTCGCCCGGCTCCGGGCCGCCCGCGCCGCGAGCTCGAACACCTCCCGCATCGCCGGGCTCTCCGTCACCACCTCGTCGAGCGCGTGCAGCTGGCGCAGCCGCGCCCGCAGATACCGGTTCTCCCGCTGCAGCCGCGTCACCTGCAACGCCCGCTGCGCCAGCGCCTTGCACGCCTCGTTGTCGAACGGCTTCTCGACGTAGTCGAACGCGCCCTCGCGCACCGCCGCCAGCGCCGTCGCCACGCTCGCGTGCGCCGTCATCAGCACCACCGGCATGTCCGGCGCCAGCCGCCGCGCGGCCCTCAGCACCGCCAACCCGTCCATTCCAGGCATCTTCAGGTCGGTGAACAGCAGGTCGAAGCCGCGCTCCCCCAGCGCCGCCACGCACGCCCGCGGATCTGTAAAACACGTCACCTCGTGGCCCTCGCGGCGCAGCAGCATCGCCAGGACCTCGGTCATCCGCGCCTCGTCGTCGAGCACGGCGATGTGCGGCGTCACGGCTCGCCTCCCGCGCCCGCGAGCTCGTCGCGGACCTGCGGGACCCGCAGCACGAAGCACGCCCCGCGCCCGTCCGCCGCCAATCCTCCACCTGGCCGAAGGGACAGCTCGCCGCCGTGCGCCTGGGCGACGCGGGCCGCGAGCGCGAGGCCGAGGCCGGTGCCGTCGGCGCGGGTGGTGAAGAATGGTTCGAAGATGCGGCGCGCGACCTCGGGGTCGACGCCGGGTCCGTCGTCGGCGACCTCGAGCTGGGCCGCCGCGCCGACGCGCACCAGCGCCACCTCGACCCGCCCGCCCGCGGCGCCGGCCTGCGCCGCGTTCTCGATCAGCGTCAGCAACAGCTGCGCCAGCAGGTCCGGGTCGCCGACGATCTCCGTCTCCGCCGCCCCGGCGCGCAGCTGCAGCCCGTGGCGCCGCAGCGTCTCGTCGACGAGCGGACGGACCGCGGCGAGCAGCCCGGCCAGCGTCAGCCGCTCGCGCCGCGGCGCCAGCGGCCGCGCGAAGTCGAGGAGCGCGCGGACCACCGCGTTGAGCCGGTCGACCTCCTCGACGATGAAGCTGCCCGCGCGCGCCGCGTCGCTGCCGGGTGTCAGGTCCTCGAGCAGCATCGCCGCCGACGAGCGGATGACCCCGAGCGGGTTGCGGACCTCGTGGGCGACGCCCGCGGCGAGCTGACCGATCTCGGCCAGCTTCTCGCTCTGCAGCGCGCGCCGCTGGCTCTCGGCCACGACCGACGCGCTGGCCCGCAGCTGCGCCTTCGCGGCCGCCAGGCGCCCGGTGATGTAGCCGAGCACCGCGTACGTCCCCGCGAACACCGCGCAGATCGCCAGCGTCGCGTCGAAACCGCCGAGCGTCATCGTCACGCCGAGCCCGCGAAACAGGAAGTAGTCGAACGCCCCGACCATGAGCCCGATCGCCGCGCCGATGAGCGGACCGCGGAGCGCGGGGGCGGGCGACGGGGACGGAGCCATGCGCGGGGGGTTGCCAGTGTACATCACCCCGGCCCAAGCACCGCGCGTGCCAGCCCGCCGCCGCCTCCCCGCGCCACCCGGCCCGCCCGCGGCGCTGCGCCGCTGCAACGTCCGTTGCAGCGCTGCAACGTCCGGCCGCACGCGCCGCATCGGCCCCCCACGCGACCACGGCGCTCGCCGCTGGCACGGCGATTGCTCATGGTCCTGGCATCACCGGAGACCGACCATGAACCGCAAGCAGATCCTCCTCGCCGTCCTCACCTTCGACTTCCTCGCCCTGACCGGGTGGGCGATCTACCAGCACGGCTACCTCGGCATCTTCGCCAGCGCCCTCGACAGCTCGGCCTCGGTCCTGCTCGCCGTCGACCTCCTGCTGGCGATCGCCATGGTCGTCGGCTGGATGTGGGTCGACGCCAGCCGCCACGGCCTGCGCGTGTGGCCCTACCTCCTGCTCACCGCCACGCTCGGCTCCGCCGGCCCGATGCTCTACCTCATCCGCCGCGAGTCCGTCCTCAAGCCGGCCTGACCGCGCGACAGATCACGGCTGCCCGGCGAAGCGCTCGACGTGGCGCGCCAGCACGCACACGCGCGCCACGACCTCGCCCTCCGTGTGCGGGTCGTCGGCGCTGTAGCGGACCTCGACCTCGCTGCCGCGGATATGCACATACGACGAGCCCAGGTTGCCGAGCGTATCGAGCAGGCTGCTCTCGACGCCCGGCTCCTGCATGAAGCGCTCGACCTGCGCCGACACCGGCGTCCACACCCGCACATGGGCCTCGAACAGCGGATCGCGGCTGCGCGCCCGCCCGCGCACCAGGCCGACCAGGGCCATCCACCACCATCGCCGCTGCGCCTTCAATTGCACCGACGAAGCCGCCGGCAGCCCGATCCTCACCTTCGTCACATACACCAGCTCGCTGCCCCCGAGCTCGCTGCCGGCGACCTCGCGGCTCAGCTCGTGGTGGCTCGACTGCAGCGCCCAGCCGCGCGCCTCCACCATCGCCTGCACGCCCCCCTGGAAGCAGCGCCGACACAGCGCCATCCCGCCGATCAGGTCGTGCCCGCGCCCGCCGAGCCCGGCGTCACACAGCTCGCAACGACCCGGCGCTCCGGTCACGCGCCCACCTTGCCAGGCGGCGCCCGTCCCAGCAAGCTGACGCCACGCGCTCCGTCACCCTCCGCACCCCCCGCGACCTCGCCCGGCGGATCGCCGCGATCGCCAGGAGCATCCACGCGAGCCTCGCGGACGGCGCCGCGCCGCTGTCACGCCAGCTCGCGCAGCGGCTTCCCGACCCGTCCCTCGACGCCTCGCAGCGCGCCGACATGTACGCGCAGACGCTGTGCTGCAGCCTGTTCGCGGCCCGTTGCGGCGCCGCCGGCCCGCTCACCCGCGATCACGCCGCCCCCGGCCTGCTCGCCGCCGACCCCATCCTGTCCTGGCTGCACCGATCGATCGTCGACCCCGACCCCGCAATTTTAAAAAGCATCGCCGAGCTGCTCGAGCTCCTGAACCACGACGAGATCCCGGCGGTCCTCCGCGCGTTCGGCCGCGACGACCCGGTCCTTCACTTTTACGAGGTCTTCCTGGCCGAGTACGACCCCGGCCTCCGCGCCCGCCGCGGCGTCTTCTACACGCCCGCGCCCGTCGTCGAATACATCGTACGCAGCGTCGACCACGTCCTGCGCACCACCTTCGCGCTCCCGGACGGCCTCGCCGACACTTCCAATAACAATATAAACTGGACGATCCTCGACCCCGCCACCGGCACCGGCACCTTCTTCTCCGCGGTGATCCGCCTCGCCCACGAACGCGTGCCCCGGAGCGCCTGGTCCGAACATGTATCCACATTCCTGCTCCCGCGCCTGCGCGGCCACGAGCTGCTCCTGGCCCCCTACGCGGTCGCCCACGCCAAGCTCGCCCTGCAGCTCCAGGCCAGCGGCCACCACCCCCGCGCCGCCGACCGCCTCCACCTCTTTTTAAAAGATGCGCTGGCGGAGTCATCCCTGCCCGACGAACGCGACACCTTCACCGTCGTCCTCGGCAATCCACCGTACTCGAACTTCGGCGCCACCGCGCACCCGTGGCTCTCCGCCCTGCTCGAGGATTATAAAAGGGGGCTGGGCGAGCGAAAGCTCAACCTCGACGATGCTTTTATAAAGTTCATCCGCCTGGGCCAGTGTGTCATCGAGCGCAGCGGCGCGGGGGTGCTCGCGTTCGTGGTCAGCAACACCTTCCTCGACGGCCTCACCCACCGCCGCATGCGCCAGTCGCTGCTCGAGTTTTTTGACGAGATCCACGTCCTCGACCTCCACGGCCACGGCAAGAGGAGCGACCCACGCGACGAGAACGTCTTCCAGATCCTTCAGGGCGTGGCGATCGTCATCATGATCAAGCCACCCCGGCCCGGCCCGCGCCGGCTGCTGCACGCGGACCTCCACGGCAGCCGCGCGCACAAGCTCGACGCGCTCGCCGGCTCCGACATCGTGAAAACTCCCTGGACCCCGCTCGCGCCGGCCGCCCCGCACTTCTTCTTCGTGCCGAAAGACCTCGGCCTCGCCGACGAATACGCCACCTTCGCGCCGCTCCACCGCGGGGTCTTTCGCGCCAAGAACACCGGCATCCAGACCAAGCGCGACCGCCTCGTCTACCACATCGAGCGCCGCGAGCTCGAGGCCGTCCTGCACGACATCGTCGATCTACCTCCACACGTCTTCCAACAAAAATACGACCTGCCGCCCGACGGCCGCGACTGGACCCTCGCGGCCGCGACCGCCGACGTGCGCGCCGGCGGCCGCATCGAGCGCGTCCTGTTCCACCCCTTCGACCCGCGCTGGACCTGGTACTCCGGCCGCAGCCGCGGCTTCATGGCCTACCCCCGCAGCCCCCTGATGCGCAGCGCGCTGCGCCCGAACCTGCTGCTGCTGACCGTCCGCAACGCCCGGCGCGGCAACGTCGACAGCTTCTTCATCGCCTCGACGCTCGTCGACAAGGACGCCGTGTCCCCGCTCGACAACGCGACCTTCTTCCCGCTCTACACCGATATCGACGACCCCGGCCCGGCCGCGCGCCCGCACAACCTCGCCCCGGAATTCCTCGCCGCGTTGCCCTCGCCCCCCGACGCCCCGGACGCCCCGGCCCGGGCCCTCGCGTACATCTACGCGATCCTGCACGCCCCCGCGTACCGGGCCCGCTACGCCGAGCTGCTGCGCATCGACTATCCGCGGATCCCCGTCACCACCGATCGCGGCCTGTTCGCCGCGCTCGTCCGCCACGGCCAGCACCTCGTCGACCTCCATTGCATGGCCGTCACGCTGCCACCGATCTCGAGCGCGCCCGACCTCGACGATACCCCGATCCAGCGCCCGCGCTACCAGGACGGCCGCGTCCACCTCGACGGGCGCAGATCTTTCGGCAATGTCCCCGAGGTCGCGTGGACGTTTCGCGTCGGCGGCCACCCCGTGCTCGAGAAGTGGCTCAAGGAGCGCCGAGGCCGGGCCCTCTCGGCGCCGGAGGTCGAGCACTTTCAGCAGGTCGTGGCGATCCTCGCGCGGACCTCCGCGATCATGCGCGAGATCGACACGCTGATCGCCGGCCACGGCGGCTGGCCGCTCGCGTGAAGCTGCGGGTATGCTCGCCGCGCGCATGCAGCGACGCCTCCTGATCGTCCCCCGCTGGTCCGGCCGCGCCGGCTCCGACTTCTATCCGTGGCTGACGGAGCAGCTCGCCGCGCTGCCGGACCGCCCGTACGCCCCGGTGATCGTGCCGGATCTGCCCGAGCCCGACGCGCCGCGCCTCGATGGCTGGCCCCCGGCGATCGCCGCCGCGCTCGGCACCGACCCCGCAGAGCTCGCGCGCACCGTCGTGCTCGCGCACAGCGTCGGCTGTCAGGCGACGCTCCACGCCGTCGCCGGCCTGCCCGCGCCGATCTCCGGCATGCTCGCCGTCGCGGGCTGGTGGACCGTCGATCGCCCGTGGCCAACCATCGTGCCCTGGCTCGAGGCGACCCCCGACCTCGCGCGCGCGCGGGCCAACCTCGGCGCGCTGCGGGTCCTCCTCTCCGACGACGACCCGTTCACCGCCGACCACGCTGCCAACGCCGCCGCGTGGCGCGAGCGCCTCGGCGCCGACGTCCAGCTCGTACCCGGCGCGAAGCACTTCAACGTGCCCGCCTCGCCGCCTGTGCTCGCCGCCCTGCGAACGCTGTGAACGCGAACGCTGCGAGGACGCGACCCCGCCGCGCCCGCGCGTGAAACCTCCCTCAACGCCGCCGGTCCGCGGCCGCTTACAGGCCGCGTGCGTGCGCGACGTCGCCACCGCAGCGGCTAAACCGGGTCGTCGGACCCCGCGTTGTGGGGCCCCGCGCGAGCGCCGATATCCGCTACGCTCGCGAGTCTGGAGTCTTCATGCCCCGCATCCTGCCCATCGCCGTCGTACTGAGCCTCGCCAGCGTCTCCGCCCTCTCGTGCACGGCGCGGCCCGCCAAACCCGACATCGCCCGAGAGGAGCCGGTCGGCGAGTGCACCCTGCAATGGCGCGAGCCGACCAACGAGGGCGAGATCGTCGCTCCGTTCTCGCTGACCTCGAGCGAGGGCATCGGCCTCGAGCTCGTCTCGCTGACCTCGCGGGCCGTGGTCGCCGACCCGCTCGCCTTCACCGAGCTGAAGATGGTGTTCAGAAACCCGCAGGCCCGCCAGATCGAGGGCCGCTTCGAGATCAACCTGCCGAGCGGCGCCGCCATCTCGCGCTTCGCCATGAAGATCGGCAACGACTGGCAGGAGGCCGAGGTCGTCGAGCTGCAGGCCGCCCGCCGCGCCTACGAGGACGCCCTGCACCGCCGCCAGGACCCCGCGCTGCTCGAGAAGAACGCCGGCAACCGCTTCAGCGCCCGCGTGTTCCCGATCCCCGCCAACGCGGTCAAGGAGATCATCGTCTCGTACTCGGAGAGCCTGCCGAGCAACAGCGAGCCCTACCGCCTGCTCCTGCGCGGCCTCCCGCAATTGACCGACCTCGACGTCGACGTCGTCGTCCCGCGCGCCGGCGGCCCCGAGCACCTGACCCTGCGCGAGCACAACTTCATGCCGCAGAAGGACCTCGAGCTGGCCACCGGACGCCGCGCCGCGGAGGTCGGCCTGCGCTTCGACCGGCTCGCCGTCGCCCGCATCGCCCCCGACCTCAAGCTGCCGAGCGAGCCGATCTCCGGCGTCACCCTGCTGTTCGACACCAGCGCCTCGCGGGCCGTCGACTTCAAGGGCCAGGTCGCGCGCCTCGGCAAGATCGTCGCGGAGCTGCGCGCTGCGGCCGGAAACGACTTCGACCTGCGCGTGCTCTGCTTCGACCAGTCGGTCGAGCAGGTCTTCTCCGGCAAGGCCAGCAGCTTCAGCGCCGACGCCCAGCAGGCGATCCTGCGCCGCAACGCCCTCGGCGCCTCCGACCTGACCGGCGCGCTCGAGCACGTCCGGCGCAACCCCGCCAAGCACGAGCGCGTGCTCGTCGTCAGCGACGGCATCCTGACCGCCGGCGAGCTCGAGCGCGACAAGCTCAAGGCCGCCGCCGCCGCGCTCGCGCAGGTCGGCGTGCGCCGCCTCGACGCGGTCGTCGACGGCGGCGTGCAGGACGAGATCTCGCTGCGTCAGCTGACCAGCGCCGGGCTCGAGCGCGACGGCATCGTCGTGCACGCCCGCCTGCCCGCGCCGCTGCTCGCCTCGCGGCTGGTCCGCGCGACCCGCAGCGACATGAAGGTCAAGGTCCCGGGCGCGACCTGGGTGTGGCCGGAGACGCTCGACGCGGTCCAGCCGGGCGACCAGGTGCTCGTGTTCGCCGACCTCCCGCCCGACGCGCCGATGCGCGTCGAGCTCGGCGAGCGCGGCGAGGACGTGCGCGAGGTGCCGCTCGGGGCCGCCCAGCGCCCGCTGCTCGAGCGCGCGTGGGTCAAGGCGAACATCGACCGGCTGAGCGCGTCGCCGGGGACGAGCCCGGCGGAGAAGGCCGAGGTCCGCAAGCAGATCCTCGACCTGAGCACGAAGTACCGCGTGCTCTCCGACTACACGGCGCTGCTCGTGCTCGAGACCGAGTTCGACTATCAACGCTTCGGCATCGACCGCAACGCGCTCGCGGAGATCCTCACCGTCGGCCCCGCCGGCATCACGACGATCGACCGCCGCCGCATGCCCGACAAGAATCAGATCGCCCGCGACGACCGACCCACGCGCCGCGAGCCCGGCCTCCTCGACAGCCTGTTCGGCGACGACGACCGCGACGGCGAGCGCGACCGCGACCGCAAGATGGACAGCAAGCCCACCGAGACCCGCACCACCGTCGACAGCCGCATGGAGTGGAAGGACATGGTCGCCGACGCCCCCGCGGCCGAGGCGATCGCCGCCGGCCCGCAAGGCACCGGCGGCGACGAGCAGCGCCACCGCGGCGAGGAGGGCATGATGGGCCGGCCGACCGCGCGCAACATGGACGGCGCGGCCGATGCCCTCGCCGGCATGCCCGCGCCGGCCCCGGACGCCCCCGGCGACGCCATGCCGAGCCCCATCCTCGCCGAGGCGCCCCGCGAGGAGGCCGCCAAGCGCGACGAGGACGCGCCCGACAGCAAGTCCATGCGCCGCGTGGCGAACACCCGCCCCGCGACCATGCGCCCGCCCCCGCACCCGAGGCCGGACCTCGAACCCCCGCGCCCGGTCCAGTTCCAGCCCCCGCGGCCGCCGCCCGAGCGCCCCAGGGCCGCCGACGCCTACGAGGGCCGGTTCGCCGCCGTCATGCAGCGCGTCGACCAGGGCGACCAGGGCGGCGCCCTGCGCGAGGCCTGGAGCTGGCGCGACGAGAACCCCGCCGACGAGCTCGCCCTCCTCGCCCTCGGCGAGGCCGCCGAGGCCGGCGGCGACCTCGACCTCGCCGCCCGCGCCTACGGCTCGCTCATCGACCTGTTCCCCGGCCGCGCCGACATCCGCCGCATGGCCGGCGAGCGGCTCGAGGCGCTCGGCCCCGCCGGCCTCGCGCTCGCGGTCGACACCTTCGCCCAGGCGGTCGCCCAGCGCCCCGACCACCCGTCGAGCCACCGCCTCCTCGCGTTCGCGCTGCTCAAGGCCGGGCGCCACGCCGAGGCCTTCGCGGCCGCGCTGGCCGGCGCGCGCCAGACCTACCCGTGGGGCCGCTTCGCCGGCGTCCCCCGCATCCTCGACGAGGACGTGCGCCTGATCGCGGCGGCCTGGCTGGCCGCGCGGCCCCTGGACGAGAAGACCATCCGCGCCGAGCTCACCGCGGCGAACGTCGTCCCCGACGCCGCCCCGTCCCTGCGCTTCATCCTCAACTGGGAGACCGACGCCAACGACGTCGACTTCCACATCTACGACGGCCAGGGCGGCCACGCCTTCTACAGCAACCGCCTGCTCCCGTCCGGCGGCGAGCTCTACGCCGACGTGACCACCGGCTACGGCCCGGAGATGTTCACCATCCCCGGCACCGCCGCCGCCTACCCGTACACCCTCCAGGGCCACTACTACTCGCGCGGCCCGATGGGCTACGGCATGGGCAAGCTCGAGGTCATCGAGCACGACGGCAAGGGCGGCGTCCAGTTCAAGGAGCACCCCTTCGTCATCATGAAGGACAGCGCCTTCGTGGATCTGGGGCGCCTCGACGGCCCGCTGGCGAAGTCCGGCCCGTCCGTGCGCCTGGAGCAGGCGACCCAGGGCAAGACCCAGGGCAAGACCCAGCCCGGGACGCCCCCGGTCGGCGGCGGGACCTATACCCCGCCCCCGCCGGTCGCGCCCGCGACCTTGCCGCCGACCCGCTTCTGACACCGCCCGGCGGCTAGAAACCCACGACGTCGCCGCCGCCTGTGATCTGCAGGCGGCCGCGGCGTCGCAACCTTGTAACTACACGCGGCCCGGGCCCGCCCGCGGCCGCGTGCGGGCCCCTGCGGGCGGACGCCCGGGCGAGTTCGCGCCGCAGGAGGTCTCGCGGCGGCTCGCCGGGGCACGTCCGGGACGCCGTCGATTCGCCGCCCATGGCCCGCGCAAAGCGGGCACTATCTCCCATGGTTCCCACCCCTTGCTAGCCCGAGTGTGATGCGATGAAAGCTCTTACCCTAATCAAGCTCGCCTCCCCCGTCCTTTGGACGATCCTCTTTACTGCGTGCGGCGACAACGGCGGCAGCGCGGTCAGCAACAGCGCGACCGCGAGCCAGTCGGGCTCGAGCACCGGCTCCGGCGAGCCGCCGACGCCGACGACCAGCGACTCGTACAGCGCGTCGGGCACGGAGAGCGCCGAGGGCAGCATGTCCAACTCCGAGTCCGCGACCGACAGCGCGACGGTCGGGAGCATGGGCGACAGCCTCTCGCAGGGCAGCGACCCGAACACGACCACGGGCATCGGCGTCGGCGGCTGCGGCGACGAGCAGCTCGACCCCGGCGAGGAGTGTGACGACGGCGCCGACAACCTGCCCGGCAACGCGTGCCTGCCGGGCTGCACGCTCAACGTCTGCGGCGACGGCGACCAGGGCCCGGGCGAGGGCTGCGACAACGGCCGCAACAACTCGGAGATGGGCTCGTGCCTGCCCGGCTGCGTCCCGGCGAGCTGCGGCGACGGCTTCGTCGGCCCCGGCGAGGGCTGCGACGACGGCAACATGGACGACACCGACGAGTGCACCAACATGTGCTCGGCGAAGGGCTGCGGCGACGGCATCGTCGCGGCGACCGAGCAGTGCGACGACGGCAACAAGGTCGACGACGACGAGTGCACCAACAACTGCACCGCGGCGATCTGCGGCGACGGCTTCATCCAGGCGATCAACGCCGAGCAGTGCGACGACGGCAACAACAACAGCAACACCGGCAAGTGCACCCTCGAGTGCGCGCTGGCGATCTGCGGCGACGGCTTCGTGTGGACCGACGGCGGCACCGAGGAGTGTGACATCGGCGCCAACAACGGCCCGGGCCAGGCCTGCAACGCCGAGTGCATCCTCAACATCTGCGGCGACGGCGACAAGAAGGCCGACGAGGCCTGCGACGACGGCAACAAGACCGGCGGCGACGGCTGCTCGGCCTTCTGCGTGCTCGAGGAGTGCGGCAACAAGATCGTCGACCCCGGCGAGGAGTGCGACGACGGCAAGAACGGCAACAACTCCGACACCTGCACCGACCTGTGCCAGGCCCCGGGCTGCGGCGACGGCTTCGTCCAGCTCAACCTCGGCGAGGAGTGCGACCAGGGCGCCGCCAACGACAACGCCGGCGCCTGCACCCTCACCTGCAAGCAGGCGACCTGCGGCGACGGCTTCATCCAGGCCGGCGTCGAGCAGTGCGACAACGGCCCCGACAACAGCAACACCGGCTCCTGCAAGCTCAACTGCCAGAAGCAGATCTGCGGCGACGGCTTCGTCGGCCCCGGCGAGGCCTGCGACGACGGCAACGGCAGCAACAACGACGGCTGCACCAACGTCTGCAAGAAGGCGACCTGCGGCGACGGCTTCAAGCAGCCCGGCGAGGAGTGCGACCTCGGCAACAACAACAACAACGTCGGCCAGTGCACCCTCGCCTGCCTGCTCCCCAAGTGCGGCGACGGCTACAAGCAGCCCGGCGAGGGCTGCGACGACGGCCTCAACAACGGCAACTCCAAGGCCTGCAAGAACGACTGCACCCCGGCCGTCTGCGGCGACGGCTTCACGCAGGTCGGCGTCGAGGAGTGCGACGACGCCAACCAGGTCAACACCGACGCCTGCCTCAACACCTGCAAGGCCGCCAAGTGCGGCGACGGCTTCAAGGGCCCCGGCGAGGTCTGCGACGACGGCAACCAGGTCAACACCGACAGCTGCACCAACGCGTGCCTCCTCGCCAAGTGCGGCGACGGCTTCAAGCAGCCCGGCGAGGCCTGCGACGACGGCAACAACGTCGACACCGACGCCTGCAGCAACACCTGCCACCTCCCGGCCTGCGGCGACAGCATCCTGCAGCCCCAGACCGGCGAGGAGTGCGACAACGGGCCCAACAACGCCGACACCAAGATGTGCCTGTCGACCTGCAAGCTCGCCAAGTGCGGCGACGGCAAGGTCTACGGCGGCGTCGAGGCCTGCGACGACGGCAACGGCATCAACACCGACAACTGCACCAACATCTGCAAGCTCCCGGTCTGCGGCGACGGCATCATCACGCCGGGCAAGGGCGAGGAGTGCGAGGACGGCAACATGAGCAGCATGGACAAGTGCAACAACTGCAAGAAGACCACCTGCGGCGACAAGATCGTCCAGGCCCCGAACGGCAACAATCAGAACGAGATGTGTGACGACGGCAACAAGGTCGACGACGACTTCTGCAGCAACGCCTGCCAGATCAACCCCGGCTGAGCGCCGCCCATCCGCCGACCCCGGGCGCCCTCACGGCCCCCCACCCCCGCTGCCTCGCCAGCCTCAAACCGCCCCCGGGATCCCCCGGGTGGCGGTCGCCTTTTTCGCGCGCCTCGCCGGCCATGCAGGCGACTTGCGAGCCCTGACACGCCCTGTTAGCGTGCGCAAGTGTGGCGCCCCCTCTTTTTTCTCACTTTGACCGGATCCGCGTGTCTCAACACGCCCGACCTCACCGGCAGCAGCGGTGACCCCGCGACGACCGACGAACCCCCGGGCACAGGTCCGCAGACGACCACCGGTGTCTCGTCAGGCTCGACGACCACCGCCGATATCGGCAGCAGCGGCGACTCGACCGGGACGACGGCCCCTATCACCGCCGACCTGACCACGAGCGACGCGAGCGACACGAGCGACACGACCGGCGCCGACGACACCACCGGCGCCCCGCTCGAGAAGTGCGGCGACGGGGTCGTCGACGCCGAGCTCGGCGAGGAGTGCGACCAGGCCGACGGCTGTCATCACTGCATACGCGACCGTATCGTCTTCACCTCGGCGGAGACCCTCTCCGGCGCCGAGATCGCCGGGCTCGACGGCGCCGACGACCTGTGCCTGCAATACGCCGGCGCCGCGGGGCTCCCCAACCCGCTCACCTATCAGGCGTGGCTCAGCGACTCGACGCAGGACGCGCGCGACCGCCTGTTCCTCAGCGAGGGCCGCTATCTCACCACCGCCGGCGCGCTCGTCGTCATCGGCAAGCAGGAGTGGCTCTCCGGCCAGCTCCGCGCCGCCATCGACCACGACCAGCACGGCCAGCCGACCGTCGGCAGCGTATGGACCGGGACCACCGGCGACGGGGTGCGCGTCGACCAGGCCCCCGACGAGCTGAAATATTGCAAGGACTGGACCTCCAGCGACCTGTTCGACAACGGCTATATCGGCAGCAGCCAGTCCACCGATGGCACCTGGACGCTCTATACCGACGACGGGGTCAACCCGACGTCCTGCGGGTTCGGCTTCAAGCTATATTGCATGGAAGGGAAATGACCATCGATGGACGCAAGGACATTTCCGGTCCTAATCCTCGTATATGGCATGTCCTGGGCGGGCGCCGGGTGCGGAGACTCCGGCGGCACCGGCACCGGCTCCGACTCCGACGGCTCGACGGGCGCCAGCTCCGGCGAGCACGCCCCGCCGACCTCGACCGCGACCGCGGACGCGACGCTCACCGCCCCGCCGACCTCGACCTCCGGAGCGGACGGCGGCGGCGGCGACGGCGACGGCAGCGGCGGCGGTGAGCCCGGCTCCACCGGCCTCGACGCCGACTGCGGCGACGGCGTGATTCAAGACGACGAGGAGTGTGACGATGGTTTTGATAACGGCGACGACAAGAAGTGCACCGCGCACTGCAAGCGAGCATTCTGCGGAGACGGCCTGCTCCTGAGCGTCGACTGCGTCGACACGTGCCCGGATTGCGCGGACCCGGCCTGCAAGGAGTGCGGCAACGACTGCGAGGCGTGCAAGAAGCTGTGCTACGGCTGCGAGAACAGGTGCGAGACGTGTGACCCCGGCGACGACCCGGAGAAGTGCCAGGACACCTGCCAGCCCCCCGGCGAGCTGTGCGGCAACGGTCAGCTCGACGAGGACGAGGACTGCGACATCGGCGAGCTGATCGACGACGGCAGCGATCCGACCCGGCAGCCCTGCAACTTCTGTCGCTTCGGCGAGGTCCGCCGGGTGTTCGTGTCGAGCGCGCTGGTCGCCAGCAAGATCGCCGGGGACGACGAGGACGCGCTCGACGTCGCCGACGCGAAGTGCCAGCAGCTCGCCGCCGCCGCCGACCTGCCGCGCGCCACGCACTTTCGCGCCTGGCTCAGCCGGTCGGCGAAGAGCCCCGACGACAAGAACTGCCCCAATCGAAGGTTCATCCACCAGCTCGACGTCGACTGGCCGTTCATCCTCCCGGACGGAACCATCGTGGCGCACAGCTACGGCGAGCTGATCAAGGCCGGCCCGCTGGCGGCGATCGACCTCGACGAGAACCAGTGGCTGGTGGAAGGCACGATGATCTGGACCGGCACCACCCCGAAGGGCCTGGCGTCCCCGTGGAACTGCCTGGATTGGACCCTCACGGACGCTCAGAAGAGCGCCACGGTCGGGGCCATATCCGCCGGGCAGCCGTTCTGGACGATCTTCAAGGATAAGACCCCGTGCGACAACCTGGCCCCGATCTACTGCTTCGAGGACGAGGTCGAACAGGCAGCGCCCTGAACGTATGATCCCAAACTCGGCTTGGGGGATGGCGAGCGCCGCGGTTCTGATAGATTGCCCGCGGCGTGCAGACGAGAGAGCACCTGGGCGCGCAACTCGGCCGTTATCGCCTGCTGTCCGTGCTCGGCAGGGGCGGCATGGGCACGGTATATCTCGCGCGGCACGAGGCGCTGCGCAGCCTGTGGGTCGCCAAGGTCCTGCGGTCCGACTGCAGTGACCCGGGCACGGCGATCGAGCGGTTCTTGCGCGAGGCGCGGGCGGCCGCGTCGTTGCGCCACCCCAACATCGTGCAGGTGGTCGACGTCGACTGCGAGGACGAGACGCCCTATCTGGTGATGGAGCACCTCGAGGGCGAGGATCTGCAGGCCCGGCTGCGCCGCGACGGCGCGATGGCGTGGTCGCAATTACGGCCGATCGCGCTGCAGGTGTGCCGCGCGATGAGCTTCGCCCACGCGCGCAACATCTTGCACCGCGACATCAAGCCGGCCAATCTCTATTGCCTCACGCCGCCGCACGGCGACGCTTTAATTAAGGTCCTCGACTTCGGCATCGCCAAGGTCCTCGATCCGGGCGCCGAACCCGACGAGCTGTTGACGCGCCCGGGCGAGTCGATCGGCACGCCCGTGTACATGGCCCCCGAGCAGCTGCAGGGTCAGGAGGCCACGCAGCTCGGCGATATCTACGCGCTCGGCGTGGTCCTCTATCAGCTCCTGACCGGCGGCCTGCCGTTTCGCGGCAGCAACGAGTCGCTGGTCGCCCAGATCGTCACCCGCGATCCGCCGCCGATGACCGGGACGGTCGAGCCGCTGCCGCCCGGGCTCGAGGAGGTCGTGCGCGCCGCGATGCACCGCGACCCCACGCGGCGCATCCCGTCCATGGCCCGCCTGGAAGAGCTGCTGATCGCGCCCGACACCGCCGCGCGGGCCGTGCCTCCGCGCCGCGTGCGGGTCGCCACCCAGCTGTCGCTGTCCCCCGCCGAGCGCGCGCACCACGACGCGCTCACCGCGAGCGCGCGGGCGCGGCGCGTCCGCTGGGCCCTCGCGCCGGCTCTGCTGATATGTGGCCTGTCGGGCTCGGCCGCGATGGCGCTGTTCACGGCGCAGGAGCCCGCCGCGCTCGCCCCCCCCGAGGTCGATGTACCGACATTCCCGCCGCGTCCGCCGGCGCCGTGGCTGCCGACGACGCGACCGACGACGACGCCGGCGCGGGCGCCGGTCGTCGCCCCCGGGCCGCCGCGGAGCTGCCGCCAGGCGCTGTCCAGCTGGCGCCGCGAGCTCGCCGCGGGCGTCCTGCGCCGCTGCGGCCGCAGCGACGAGGTCTCGCCCGGCGAGCGCATCACCCTCAACCTGACCCTCGATACCACCGGGCAGGCGCGCGCCGTGCAGCTCCGACCCTCTTATTATGAAAACGACCGGTTCGGGCTGTGCCTGCGCCGCGCGGCGCTCGACCTCCGGTTCTCCGAGTGCACCGATATGGCGCGACGGACCGTATCATGGCAGCTCGTTTACCCCGGCGAGGACGCCCCGTGATGGGCCGGCGCCCGCCCGCGCTCGCAGCGCTCGCGACCGCGGTCGTGCTCGCCGGCCCACGACCCGCGCACGCCGCCTCACCCCGCGAGCAGGAGGCCCTGACCCGCTACGATGAAGGCGACCGACGCTGCGACGGCCCCCGGCCCCCGACCCGCGACGCGAACGCCCCGTGCCGCGACCCGCGGGCCGCGTCGCAGGCGTATCGCGCGTCCGCGCTGGCCTACATCGACGCGGCCCGCGACGCCGACGACGATCCTCTAGCTCTCAGAAGATTGCTGGGACGCGCCATCGATGCGCTGAGCGCCGCCGTCAAGGTCGGGGCCGGCGAGGACGACGTGCGCGCGGTCTGTCGCGCGCTGCGAATCACCGCCGACGAGCGCGGGGCCGAGGTCGCCGCGGACCCGGGTCACGCGCGCCTCGATGCCCTGTGCCCCGCCCCGCCATCGCCCGCCCCGCCAGCGGCTGTATCACCACACTCGCCGCCGATCGCCCGCTCGCCCCCCGAGCGCTCGCTCCCCGCCCCGCTCCTGTCACAGGACCCCCGCCCGCGAGGTCCCCGGGATGGCCGCGCCCGCGTCGCCCTCGGCCTCGCCCTCGGCGGCGCAGGAGTCGCGCTGATCGGCGCCGGAGCGATCTCGCTGGCCATCGACCGCGAAAAGGTGCGCGAGGCCAACGGCATGCTGGGTCCGACCGCCGACCTGGAAGCGTCGGCGGCCTACTTCAAGCGCGCCAATGACGTCCGCAGCGCCGAGGTCGGCCTGCTCGCCGCCGGCGCGGGGTTACTCGTGACGATACCTGCGGCCGCGGCCGCCGATATTCGCGGCGCGTCGATCGCCGCGGGGTTCATGGCCACGCTCGGCGCCGGCGTGAGCGTCGCTGGCACGATACTTTATGTGCGCGCCGACCGGGCCGCCGGGCGGCTGTTCGACGCGGCGCCGGCCTCGCCCGACGAGCGCCGCGACGAGGCCTTTTACGCCGGCCCGCGGCGCTCACAGCTCTCCGCGGCCGCCGCGCTCGGCGTCGGCGCCGGCGTCCTGGTCGGCTCCGCGGTCACGCTCGCGGTGCGCCGCGGCCTTCACCGGCGCCACCGACGATATGTCCTGACGCCCCAGCTCGGCGCCACCGGCCTCGGCCTGCGCCTGACGGGCCGCTTTTAGCGGCCGGCTTCACCCGCGGCGCTCGTCCGTCGTCGGTGATCGCTCCGACCGGGCCTAGCGCGGCGGGAGCACCGGCGCGCAGGTCGACACGCCGGCGCCGACGATGCGGATCGGCGCCATCGCGTTGACGACCGTCAGCGCCTTGCCGCCGCCGTCGCTCTGATCGTAGTCGAGCTTCGTGACCTTGCTGTACGGCACGTTGCCCTCGGTGAAGAAGTAGAAGTCGCCGCCCCAGAACGCGAACGCGAACGCGCTGGTCAGCGGAAAATTATCGAAGGGGATGGTCTCCAGCACCTGCGCGTTGGTCTTGTCGAACTGGATCAGCTTCGAGCTCGGCGCCCCGGCGAATGCATACAGCCGGCCGTCGCCGGTCCCCGTCAGCTCGGCCCCGTTGTAATTGGTCGCGCCGATGGTGTTCACCTGCAGCGCCGCCGCGTCGAACACCCCGAGCTTGCCGTACCCCGGCCCCTCGCTGAAGCCGCCCGCGACGCCGTCCCAGTGCTGCGCGTACAGCCGGTCGCACGGGTCCGCCTGGCTGTTCGACACGAAGCCCATGCCGAAGTGCTGCCAGCCGTTGGCCCCCGGCGAATAGCCCGGGTCGCTGCAATTCGCCGGATCATCGACGTCGAGCACGAACAGGTCGCCGATGTACGTCTGCGCGAACACGTCGTCGACGTAGGTCGTCTGCACCCACGCCTTGCCGTCGCGCCCGACGCCCATCGAGAACGTGCCGTCGCTGGTCGGACATCCGAGCGGCCCGATCATGGTGAAGATATTGTTCGCCGGATCGTAGGTCCACAGCTCGCGGTCGTCCGAGAGCACATAGATGAGGTCGAGCTTGGCGGCGCACGGGCACATCGCGTCGGCCCCGGTGGTGGTATCGAGCCCGCCCGACTCGTCGCCGACGTCGAACTTGGGCCCGTCGCCCGACTCGTCGCCGGTCTCCAGCGCCGGGCCGCTGGTCGTCGCGCCGAGGCCCCCGGTGCCCCCGGTGCTGTCCGGGCCGCCCTCCGTGACCTCCCCCGTCGAGGAGCCGATCCCCGAAGACCCGGAGATCGATATCGAAATGCTCGCTTGCGACGCGCTGGCCGCGGTCGCGGTGCCGCGCACGTCCTCTCCGCCGCCGCACGCGAACACGAGAGACAGCGCGCAAACGGGGCGAGGCAGGCGCATCATCCGCGCAACTTATCGCCCCGGCGCGCGCGAAGTCAAGCGCGGTCCGGCCGCCCCGGGAGCGCGGGGCTCAAGGATCGAAGCGCAGCGCGTGACGCACGACCACGATGCTGCCCGTGACCGTCGGTCGATATGCGGTGTCGGCCGCGACCTGGGCCACGCAGGCGTCGAGCGTCGGGTCGAGGCCCTCGATGACCGCGGCGGCGCGGGCGAGCCCGTCGGGGCCGACCGCCACCTCGAGCACGACGCGGCCGCGCAGGCCCGGCCTGTCCTCGAGGACAGCCGCGTGGCAGACCTTGAACGCGCCACGGCGCGACGCCAGCGCGAGCGTCACGCCGGCCTGGTCGCGCGGGTCGATCTGCGGGGGCGGCGGAGGCGGGCCGGCGGGGCACGACGTCGCGTCTCCGGCCGCGCAAGCGCGCCCGCGAAACTGCGCCGCGTCGGGCTCCGGGAGGCGCTGGGCCGCGTCGCGGCACGCCTGGGCGAGGCCGCCGAGGCAGGCTTGCACGTGCAGCTCGAGCGCGCGTACGGGGTCGGGGCGCACCAGCTCGCCGCGCTCGAGCGCCTCCGCGAGCGCGGCGCAGCCGCGGGGGCTGGCCAGGTCGCAGGCTCGCTGCGCGTAGGCGAGGCCGCGCCGCGGGTCGCCCTGGCGTCCGAAGTGGGCCGCGAGCTCGACGCAGACGGCCGCCTCGCCGCGGTCGCAGCGGGCCTGCAGCAGCGAGATCGCGTCGGGCCGCCGCTGCGGGTGAGGCTCGGGCGGGGGCCGGCGGCAGGCCACCACGGCGAAAAGGATCGCGGCCAGCCAGCGGCGCACCTGCGGACGATCGCACAGGCGGGGCGTGAGCGCGACGCTCGTGCGCGCGGGACATCGCCGCGCGCGCCGGCGGGAACGTCGTGCGCTGCGCTGCGCGAGCACGCGGCGGGTCGTCGCTCGCGTGCACCTGCGCGGCGCGGCGCGAGGCCATCGCCGGCCGTCGCTCGCGTGCACGCGCGCGCTCGCCCGCGCGGCCGCGGCTGCGGGGCCTTGTGTTCGCCGCCGCCGCGGACTATGGCTCGGCCTGCGATGACCACGCGCCCCCGCCCTCTCGTCGTCTCCGGCCTCGGCCTCCTCCTCTCGAGCTGCCCCGCCCGCCAGCGTCCGGTGCAGGGGCCCGACGCCGGCGAGGGTGACGACGGCGCGGCCGTCGACGAGGTCACGGTCGCGACGCCGGACGAGGGCCTCGAGTTCACGCTGCGCGAGGGCAAGCCCGCCGACGAGTCGGCGCCGCGGCTGCCGGTCGCCGCCGCGACGGCGCTCGGCGAGCGCGAGGTCAAGGCCCTGCTCGCGCGGCTCCCGGCGCTGCCGGCCGACCCGGCCGAGGTCCAGGAGTTCGCGCTGCGGCCCGCCTCGCAGCCGCCGCCGAGGACCGGGCGCACCGTGCTCGCGACCTTCCCGGGCCCGCCGCAGGGCGCCGCGCCGGCGGTGCAGGCCGGCGCGCCGACGGTGCTGCGCCACACGCCCGACGGCGAGGTCCCGGTCGCGGCCGACCTCTCGGTCACGTTCTCGCAGCCGATGGTCCCGGTCACCTCGCGCGCCGAGCTGGCCGCGAAGGACGTGCCGGTCCAGCTCAACCCGCAGCCGCCGGGCCAGTGGCAGTGGGTCGGCACGCGCACCCTGCTGTTTCGCCCGACCGTGCGCTTCCCGATGGCCACCGAATACAGCGTCGAGGTCCGCGCCGGCGTGGCCTCCGCGAATGGTGGCAAGCTGTCTCAAGGGACAGGCTTCAAATTTGCCACGCCGCCGCCGACGCTGCAGACCGCGAGCCCGCGCGACACGACCGCCCGCCGGCGCCCGCGGATCTTCCTGTCCTTCGATCAGCGCGTCGACGCCGCCGCCGTGCTGCCGTCGATCCACGTCGCCGCCGACCACGGCGAGCGCGCCGCGCTGCGCGTCGTCCCGCGCGAGGAGGCGCTCAAGGACCCCGACCTGCGCGCGCTCGTCGAGTCCGCCGAGGACGGCCGCTGGCTCGTGGTCCAGCCGACCGCCCCGCTCCCGCCCGACCAGGAGATCAAGGTGGTGCTCGCGGCCGGGCTGCCCTCGGCCGAGGGCCCGCGCAAGACCACCGCGCCGCAGGAGTTCAAGTTTCGCACCTACGGCGCGCTCAGGCTGAGCAGCGCCGAGTGCGGGTGGAGCAACGACTGCCCGCCCGGCGCCCCGTTCCGCTTCACGTTCACCAACCCGCTCGACGACCGCAAATTCAAGAAGGAGTGGATCACGGTCGAGCCGCAGATCCCCGGGATGCAGGTCGCCGCCTACGGCAACGAGCTGCACGTCCAGGGCATGACGAAGGCCCGCACCCGCTACACCGTCCGCGTCGACGCGGCCCTGCGCGACACCTACGGCCAGCAGCTCGGCGCCGCGCTCGAGCACAAGTTCTCCGTCGGCCCCGCCCCCGAGTCCCTGCACGCGCCGCTCGGCCCGCTGACCGTCCTCGACCCGGCCGCGGCCGGCAAGCTATCGGTGTACAGCACCGGCCACAAGCAATTGCGCGTGCGCGTGCACGCGGTCGCGCCGGCCGACTGGGACGCCTATTTGAAGTATCTGCGGACCCGCAACGAGGACCGCCTCAAGGTCGCCGCGCCGCCGCCGGGCAAGCAGGTGTTCCTCGGCAAGGTCGACGTCGACGGCGACATCGATACATTGACCGAGACCGCGATCGACCTCGGCGCCGCGCTCAAGGGCGGCCTCGGCCACGCGATCGTCGTCGTCGAGCCGACGCGGGCGCCGAAGGAGCCGTGGATGCACCAGGAGGTCGTGACCTGGGCGCAGGCGACCCGCATCGGCCTCGACGCCTTCGTCGACCACGAGCAGCTCGTCGCCTTCGCCACCCGCCTCGCCGACGGCGCCCCGCTGCCCGGCGTCCAGCTCCAGCTCGTCCCCGCCGGCGCGAAGGCGGCCGCCGGCGCCGACGGCCTCGCGAAGTTCCCGCTCGCCGCGTCCGGCAACCGCCTGCTGCTCGCGACCCAGGGCGAGGACCGGGCCTTCCTCCCCGACCAGGTCGACTGGTACAGCGACCCCGCCCAGGCCGGCTGGCGCCCCTACAAGCGCCCCACCGAGCTGCAGTGGTACGTCTTCGACGACCGCCAGATGTACCGCCCCGGCGAGACGGCGCGCGTCAAGGGATGGGTGCGCAAGCGCGCACCGGGCCTGCGCGGCGGCCTGGCCATACCCACCGAGGCCGCGCGGGAGATCCGCTACACGCTGCACGACGCCCAGGGCAACAAGCTGCTGACCGGCACGCGCCCGGTCAACGCCCTCGGCGGCTTCGACCTGACGCTCACGCTGCCGAAGACCCCGAACCTCGGCCACGCCACGCTCGAGCTGCAGGTCAGCGCCGGCACAATGAAGGACCAGTCGTGGTCGCACGGCCTCCAGATCCAGGAGTTTCGTCGGCCCGAATACGAGGTCAAGGCGCGCGCCAGCGAGGGCCCGCACATCGTCGGCGGCCACGCCGACCTCACCGTCGCCGCGCAGTACTTCGCCGGCGGACCGCTCGCCAACGCCGAGGTCCACTGGGCCGTCACCGCGTCGCCCGGCACCTACGCGCCGCCCGGCCACGACGGCTACACCTTCGGCCGCTGGCGCCCGTGGTGGGACTTCATGTGGCGCGCCCCCGACATGCGCGGCGGCTATCGCCCGCCGGAGACGCTCGCGGGCCGCACCGACGCCGCCGGTGAGCACCACGCGCGCGCCGACTTCGTCAAGGTCGCGCCGATCGAGGCGACCAGCCTGCACGCCGAGGCGAGCGTCATCGACGTCAACCGCCAGGCCTGGACCGCGGGCGTCGACCTACTGGTCCACCCGGCGAGCCTGTACGTCGGCATGAAGAGCGAGCGTCTGTTCGTGCAGCAGGGCGAGCCGCTGCACGTCGACGCGATCGTCAGCGACATCGACGGCAAGCTCGTGAGCGGGCGCGACGTCCTCGTCCGCGCCGTGCGCCTCGCGTGGGAGCAGGACGCCGGCGAGTACAAGGAGGTCGAGAAGGACCCCGAGGACTGCCGCAAGGGCTCGGCCGCCGCCGCGGTGCGCTGCAGCTTCATCCCGAAGGTCGGCGGGACCTACCGCGTGACCGCGAGCGTCAGCGACGACGAGGGCCGCCGCAACGAGTCGCAATTGACGCTGTGGGTCGCCGGCGGCGAGCAGCCGCCCGCGCGCAACGTCGAGCAGGAGCAGGTCCAGCTGATCCCCGACCGCAAGGAGTACGCCGCCGGCGAGTCCGCCAGACTGCTCGTGATCGCCCCGTTCGCGCCCGCCGAGGGCGTGCTGACGCTGCGCCGCGAGGGTCTGGTGTCGACGCGCCGCGTCACGCTCAAGACCACCTCGACGACGCTCGAGGTCCCGATCGACGACGCCTACGCGCCCGGCGTCGACGTCCAGCTCGACCTCGTCGGCGGCGCGCCGCGCCTGCTCGCCGGCAAGCCCGACCCGAAGCTGCCGCGCCGCCCCGCCTACGCCGTCGGCCGCATCAACCTCGCCGTCCCGCCGCGCGCCCGCGCGCTCAACCTGTACTTGAAGCCAGGCGCCGACAAGCTCGAGCCCGGCGGCACCACGCAGCTCGAGATCACCGTCCACGACGCGAAGGACCAGCCGGTGCGCGGCAGCGAGGTCGCCGTCGTCGTCGTCGACGAGGCCGTGCTCGCGCTCGCCAACTACCAGCTCGCCGACCCGCTCGCCGTGTTTTTCCCGCCGCGCGACCCCGGCGTCGGCGACTATCACAGCCGCGCCAGCGTCACCCTCGCCGACCCCGAGGAGGTCGCGCAGGGCGTCGCCAGCGGCGTGGAAGGCGGCGTCGCGGGCGGCGTCGCGGGCGGCGAGATGGGCAAGGCTCGCGAAATGGCGATGGACATGGCCGCGACCGGAGCCCCCGGCGGCGGCGCCCCGCCGCCTCCGCCGGCCCCGCCGATGGAGCCCTCGCCCGAGAAGCCGCGGCTCGCCTCGCGCGACACGATGGACACCAAGTTCAAGAGCACCGCCGGCGAGGGCGAGGGCCAGCCCGGCCCCGCGATCGCCGTGCGCACCAACTTCGACGCGCTCGCGCTGTTCTCGGCCGCGCTGCCGACCGACGCGAACGGCCGCGCGAAGGTCGACGTCAAGCTCCCCGACAACCTGACGCGCTATCGCGTGATGGCCGTCGCCGTCGCCGGCGCCGACCGCTTCGGCAAGGCCGAGACGGCGATCACCGCCCGCCTGCCGCTGATGGTCCGCCCGTCCGCCCCGCGCTTCCTCAACTACGGCGACAAGTTCGAGCTGCCGATCGTGCTGCAGAACCAGACCGACGCGCCGCTGACCGTCGACCTCGCCGCCCGCACCGCCAACCTCGACCTGACCCAGGGGACAGGTCGCAGGGTCCAGGTCCCCGCCAACGACCGCGTCGAGGTCCGCCTGCCCGCCGCCGCCGCGCGGCCCGGCACCGCGCGCTTCCAGGTCGCCGCCGCCGCCGGCAAGTGGAGCGACGCCGCGACCGTCTCGCTGCCGGTGTGGACGCCGGCGACGACCGAGGCGTTCGCGACCTACGGCGAGGTCGACACCGGCGCCGCGGTCCAGCCGGTCAAGCCGCCCGGCGACGCGGTGGCGCAGTTCGGCGGCCTCGAGCTGACGACGACCTCGACCGCGGTCGCGGAGCTGACCGACGCGGTGCTCTACCTCGTGCGCTACCCGTTCGAGTGCAGCGAGCAGCTCGGCTCGCGCATGCTGACGATCGCCGCGCTGCGCGACGTGCTCGAGGCGTTCCAGGTCGAGGGCATGCCGAAGCGCGAGGCGCTGATCGCCTTCGTCGACGCCGACATCGAGCGCCTGACGCGGCTGCAGAACCCCGACGGCGGCTTCAGCTTCTGGCGCCGCGGCGACCGCTCGTGGCCGTACCTGACGATCCACGTCGCCCACGCGCTCGAGCGCGCCCGCAGCAAGGGCTTCAAGGTCCCGCCCGCCGTCCTCGACCGCGCGCAGGACTACCTGAAGTCGATCGAGTCGCACTTCGACGCGGTCTACACCCCGGAGGTCCGGCGCCCGCTGATCGCCTACGCCCTGTACGTGCGCGCCCGCCTCGGCGTCCGCGACGGCGCCCGCGCGCGCACCCTGCTCGCCGAGGTCGCCGTCGACAAGCACTCGCTGGAGACCCTCGGCTGGCTGCTGCCGGTCCTCGGCGACGGCCCCGAGTCGAAGTCGATCCTTCGCCACCTCGCCAACCAGGTCCGCGAGACCGCCGGCGCCGCCCACTTCACGACCAGCTACAGCGACGGCGCGCACCTGCTGCTGCACTCGGAGCGGCGCACCGACGGCATCCTGCTCGAGGCCCTGATCGGCGCCGACCCGAAGTCCGACCTCATCCCCAAGCTCGTGCGCGGCCTGCTCGCCCAGCGCAAGGCCGGGCGCTGGTCCAACACCCAGGAGAACGCGTTCATCCTGCTCGCGCTCGACCGCTACTTCGCTACCTACGAGAAGGCCACCCCCGACTTCGTCGCCCGCGCGTGGCTCGGCGACAAATCTGCCGGCGAGCACCGCTTCAAGGGCCGCACCACCGAACAGCACCGCGTCGACGTCCCGATGGCGACGCTGCTCAAGCAAGGCGCCGCCGACCTCGTGCTCGCCAAGGACGGCCCCGGGCGCCTCTACTACCGCCTGGGCATGCGCTACGCGCCGAAGAGCCTGGCGCTGCCGGCCGCCGACCTCGGCTTCGTGGTCGAGCGCAAGTACGCCGCGGTCGACGACCCCAAGGACGTCCGCCGCGACCCCGACGGCACCTGGCGCGTCCGCGCCGGCGCGCGCGTCCGCGTCGAGCTGACGATGGTCGCGCAGGACCGCCGCTACCACGTCGCGCTGGTCGACCCGCTGCCCGCGGGCCTCGAGGCCGTCAACCCCGCGCTCGCCACCACTGGCACGATCGACGAGGGCACCGCCGGCAGCGGCGGCGGCCAGCCGTACGGGGCGATGAAGCGCGGCTGGTCATGGTGGTGGGGCCCCTGGTACGAGCATCAGAACCTGCGCGACGAGCGGGTCGAGGCGTTCACCACGCTGCTGTGGGAGGGCGTGCATACATACAGTTATGTCGCCCGCGCGACCACGCCGGGCAACTTCATCGCCCCGCCGACGAAGGCCGAGGAGATGTACGCGCCGGAGACCTTCGGCCGCAGCGCGACCGACCGCGTCATCGTCGAATGATCACCCGCTGCGCGCCGGCAGCCGCAGCGTGAACAGCGAGCCCGCGCCGGGCTCGCTCTCGACCTCGATGTCGCCGCCGAGCAGCCGCGCGTAGCGGCGGCTGATCGCCAGCCCGAGCCCGGTCCCGCGGTAGTCCGTCACGCCCGCGTCGTGCACCTGCGAGAACTCGCGAAACAGCAGCGGCAACTTCTCGGCCGCGATGCCGATGCCCGTGTCGCGCACACCGAGCAGATATCCGTCGCCCGTCGCCGTGAGCGTGACCGTGACGCCGCCTCGCTCCGTGAATTTCAGCGCGTTGCCGACGAGGTTGAACACGATCTGCCGGATCTTGGTCGCGTCGCTGTGGGCCGGGGCGGGCCGCGGATATTCGAAGCGCAGCGCGACGTCGCGGCCGCGCAGCTGCACGCGCACCGCCGCCTCGATCTCGGCGAGCAGCTCGGCGAGGTCGAGCTCGCGCGGGCGCAGCTGCGGCCGGTCGAGCTCGAGCTGGGCGAAGCCCAGGATGTCCTCGACGACCTCGAGCAGGTGCCGGCCCGCGCGGTGGATCGTGCGCACGTCGTCGCCCTGCCCGCTGTCCTGCGCCTGCTGCTCGAGCATCAGCTCGCTGAGCCCGAGGATCGCGTTCAGCGGGGTGCGCAGCTCGTGGCTCATATTGGCGAGGAACACGTCCTTGGCGCGCACGCCCGCGAGCGCCCGGTCGCGCGCGACCCCGAGGTCGAGGCTCAGCGTCGCGAGCTCGCGGACCCGCTGACGCAGCTCGAGCTGCGTGATCACCTGATGGCCGAGCACCCGCAGCGCCGCGCGCTGGGTGTCGTCGAGCCGCCGCGGCACGCGGTCGATCACGCACAGCGTGCCGAGCGAGTGGCCCGTGGGCGTGACCAGCGGGGCCCCGGCATAGAACCGGATGCTCGGGTCGGCGAGGACCAGCGGGTTGTCGGCGAAGCGCGGGTCCCGGGTCGCGTCGCGGACCTCGAAGATGTCGTCCTGAAGGATCGCGTGCGAGCAAAATGCCAGGTCGCGGTGGGTCTGCGGCGCGTCGAGGCCGACGCGCGACTTGAACCACTGGCGGTTCTCGTCGACCAGGCTGACCAGCGCGATCGGCGTGCTGCACAGCGTCGAGGCCAGCTGCGTCAGCTCGTCGAACGCGTCCTCGGGGCCGCTGTCGAGGACGGCGTAGCGACGGAGCGCGGCGAGCCGCTCGGCCTCGTTCGCGGGTAACGGGGCGATCTCCATCGCCGCATGGTAGATCAAGCCCACGGGCCCGACAACGCGGCTCTTGGCAGCTTTGGCCGGATCCGCGGGACGCCACTGTCACATCCGCGCGCGCTCGACACGCCAGCGACCGGCTCCGGCGCTCGCCTGGCGCTCGCAGACCGGGGGATGTACTGGCTCAGGCGGTCTCGATCTGCGCCGCGGCCACGAGCCCGAGCTCGACGACGGCGATCTCCCGCATACGAAACTTCTGGACCTTGCCGGTGACGGTCATCGGGAACTCCTCGACGATCTTCCAGTGGCGCGGGATCTTGTAGCCGGCGATCTTGCCGTGGCAGTGCTCGCGCAGCGCGTCGACGTCGACGCTCGCGCCCGGCTTGACGCGGACCCACGCCATCACCTCCTCGCCGTAGCGGTCGCTCGGCACGCCGATCACCTGGGCCTCGCTGACGTGCGGGTGCGTGTGCAGGAACTCCTCGATCTCGCGGGGATAGATGTTCTCGCCGCCGCGGATGATCATGTCCTTGAGCCGGCCGACGATCTTGATGAAACCATCGGCGTCCATCGTCGCCAGGTCGCCGGTGTGCATCCACCCCGCGCCGTCGATCGCCGCGGCCGTCGCCTCGCGCGCGTCCCAGTAGCCGAGCATCACGCTGTAGCCGCGCGTGCACAGCTCGCCCGGGGCGCCGCGCGGGACCACGGCGCCGGTCTCGGGGTCGACGAGCTTGACCTCGAGGTGGGGATGCACGCGCCCGACCGTGCCGACGCGGCGATCGATCGGGTCGTCGACGGCGCTCTGCGTCGACACCGGCGAGGTCTCCGTCATGCCGTAGCAGATCGTCACCTCGCGCATGTGCATGCGCGACTGCACCTGGCGCATGACCTCGACCGGGCACGGCGAGCCGGCCATGATCCCCGTCCGCAGGCTGCCGAGGTCGAAGTCCGCGAAGCGCGGGTGGTCGAGCTCGGCGATGAACATCGTCGGCACCCCGTACAGCGCCGTGCAGCGCTCGGCCTGCACCGCCTCGAGCGCCGCCAGCGGCTCGAAGGCCTCGCCCGGCACGACGATGCACGCGCCGTGCGTCGTGCACGCGAGGTTGCCCATCACCATGCCGAAGCAGTGATAAAACGGCACCGGCACGCACACGCGGTCGTCGGGGCCGAGCCGCAGCGCCTCGCCGACGAACAGGCCGTTGTTGAGGATGTTGTGGTGCGACAGCGTCGCGCCCTTCGGGAACCCCGTCGTCCCCGAGGTGTATTGAATGTTGATCGGGTCGTCGAATTGCAGGCAGGCCTCGCGGGCCGCCAGCTCCGCGGGGTCGACCCGCGCGCCGTCGGCGAGCAGCGCGTCCCAGCCGGACTCGAACGCGAGCGCGACGCCCAGCCCCGGGCACGCGGCCCGGATCTCGGCCACCATCGCGCCGTAGTCGGCCTGACGAAACCCGCGGGCGTGCAGCAGCACGCGCACGCCCGCCTGCGCGAGCACATACGCGAGCTCGGAGGTGCGATACGCGGGGTTGATGTTGACGAGGATCGCCCCGGCCCGCGCGGCCGCATATTGCAGCACCACCCACTCGTACCGGTTCGGCGCCCACACGCCGACGCGGTCGCCCTTCGCGACCCCGAGCGCGAGCAGCCCGCGCGCGGCCAGCCCGGTCAGCGCCCACAGCTCGCTGTACGTCGCGCGAAAGCCCTGCGAGCGCACGACCAGCGCCTCGCGCCCGGGGTGCTCCGCGACCGTGCGGCGCAGGTTGTCCCCGATGGTCTCGCCGAGGAGAGGCCGCGCGCCGACGCCGTGGACGTACGAGAGCATGCGAGCATCATCGCCACACGCGGTCCGCCTGACAAGCCGAGGCGGACAGGAAGAAGTCAGTCCGCGGCGAACTTCAGCTCGACCTGCGCGCCGTCCGGGACCAGCACGCGCAGCTCGCCGAGCTCGGGGTCGTACGTCAGGCACGCGCCGGCCGGGCCGGAGACTGTCCCGAGGGACAGGTCCTTCGGGCCGTCCGCGAACAGGCGCGGGGGCAGCACGACCTCGGTGACGCCGCCGTCGCCGGTCCACGCGGCGACGCCGGTGCGCGCGGCCGCGTCCCAGTGGAAGCTGCTGTCCGCGCCGGCGACCGCGCGCAGCCACGGGCGCGCGTAGACGTCGACGATGCCGCGCGGCTCGCCGTCGGCGTCGACGATCGAGAGGTCCTCCCCGTTCCACAGCTCCGCGCTCTGCGAGTACTCCCACAGCGTCGCCGACAGGCGCGTGCGGTCGAGCTCGTCGGCGACGCGGGTCAGCCACATCGCGCCGCCCTCGGCCCCGTCGCCGTAGCCGAACTCGCCGATCAGGGCGGCCACGCCGGCGCCGCGCGAGAACTCGAGGATGCCCTGCATCTGCGCCTCGGGGTCGCTGCCGGTGTAGGGGTTGCCGGCGATGAGGCCGGCGTCGTAGACGTGCGGCGCGTAGACCAGGCCCTCGCCCTCGGGGCGCAGGTGCAGCGCGGGCACCAGGCCGACCGCCTCGATGCCGGTCGCGTCATAAAACAGCAGCAGCTCGTCGCCGAACTTCGCGCGCAGATGGGCGATCATGTCGCTGTGAAACGGGGTCAATACCTCCTGCTTCCAGGTATCGATGCTCGGCGCGGAGCCCCAGCCCGGCTCGTTGACGATCTCGAGGCCGACCACGCCGGGGTGGTCCGCGACGCGCCCGCCCATCACCTCCCACATCTTTTTGAAAGCACCCTGGAGGTCGTCCTCGTTGGCCCAGAACCGGTCGAAGGCGCCGCGCACGGCGTCGTCATAAATATAGGCGAGGCCCCAATTGGGGCAGTCGCGGCGCGGCGGACCGTGCTCGCCGGCGATCGTCCACAGCGGGAAGCCGTCGCCGCAGAACGGCGAGGCGTAGACGTCCTGATGAAAGTCGACGATGACGCGGATCTGCAGCGCCCAGGCGGCGTCGATCATCGCGGCGTAGCGGTCGAGGTAGCGCTGATCGTACTGGCCCTGCTCCGGCTCCACGCCCTCCCACGAGAACGGCAGGCGCACGGTGTCGAGGCCCCATGCGCGCAGCCGCGCGAAGAACGGCGCGGCCGCCTCCTGCACCTGCGCCGGCGTCGCGTCGTCCGCGATCGGGAACGGCACGAACGGCGACCACTTCGAGCGCCCGCCCGCGTTCACGCCGCGCAGCTGCACGTCGCGCCCGTGCTCGTCGCGCAGCGTGCCGGTCGCGTCGACCTGCAGGCGCGCGCTGGTCCGCGGCACCGGGGCGATCGGCGCGTCGCAGGCGCCCGGCAGCGGCTCCGCGCCGGTCGTGCCCGAGGTCGGCGCTTCGCCCGAGGTCGGGGCAGCGCCGGTGCTCGGCGCGTCGCCCGTGACAGACGCGTCGCCCGTGCTCGAGCCCTCCGTCGTCGAGCCGCCGCTCGCGCCGCAGCCGAGCAACAACGCCAGCAGCAGCTCAGGGCGCATAGGTCTGGGAGATGGCGTAGACGCCGAACTGTGCGACCCAGTGGGCATATTTATAATAATCCTCGGCCCAGTATTGCGGGTGGTAGAGGTGGGTGATCATGTGATCGAGGAACAGGTCGCGGTATGCGACCACGTCGCTCGCCTTATACAAGGACCAAAGGCCCCACGCGCGCGAGAAGTTGAGGCCGCTGATGTGGGCCGCGGGCGGCATGTCGATCGGGGTCAGCGTCGGCGCGTCGGGCAGCCAGCCGGCGAGCCAGGCCGTCTGCTCGTCGGGGCCGAGCACGGTGACCAGCAGGCGCGCGCGGTGCAGGCACGGCGGGAAGAAGTCGTCGGCGTCGACCTCCTCCTGGCTGAACGGACAGGCGGCGTCGAACGCGGGATCGAGCACCTGCTCATCTACAAAAGTCTCCATGGCGGCGGCGAGCTCGGCGTCGTCGGTGTGCTGGGCCCACTGCCACAGGTTGAGCGCGCCCCAGGTGATGCTGGCATAGTCGTCGGCGAGCACGCCGCTGTCGATCTGCATCTCCGTGCGCGACTCGATCCACGCGCGCAGCTGATCGCGGATCTCCGTCGCCAGCGGCAGCAGGTCGGTCTGTCCGGTCGACAGCTCGCGCTCGCGGGCCAGCGTCAGGAACCACGAATAGCCGTACGGGATCTCCTCCGGGATCTTGCCCTGTTGCACGCGCATCAGCTCGGCGTCGAGGCCCGCGGGCGTCAGCTTGACCTCCGCTGCCACGCGATAGCTGTCGTCGCCCGTGTGCCGCGAGATCGCGTGCAGCGCGTAGGTCGCGTGGACCGCCGAGTGCCAGTCGATGCAGCCGTTGAACACCGGGTGCTGGGTGTCGACCTTGGCGACGCAGGCGAGGATCGGCTCGGCCAGCCCCTGCAAAAATTCTTCGCGCATGGCGAGGAAGTCGAGCCACTCCGGGTCCTCCGGCTCGCCGGTCGTGCTGTCGCCGCCGCTGCTGCTGTCCACGCCGCCGCTCGGGTCGCTCGGGTCGCTCGGGTCGCTCGGGTCGCTCGGGTCGCCTGTCACCGGGCCGGTCGCGTCGCTGCTGTCCGCGCCGGTGGTCGGCTCGCCGGTCGTGCTGTTGCCGCCGCCGGTCTCGCCCGCCGTCGAGCCGTCGGTGGCCGGACCGTCGGTGGCAGAGCCCCCGCCGTCGTCGCCGCACGCCGCGAGCAGCACACCGAGGAGCACCGGGGACAGGGCTTGGGCACGCACGGCGTCATGCAAAGCACCAAAGCCGCGGGGCTGTCAACCACTCCGGGCGCGGCGCGCCGGATTTGCCTTGCTCGCCGGGTCCGGCCATCCTGCGCGCGTCGGCCACGGCGGGCCCGCCCCGGGTCCGCGGCCGCGTCTCCCCGCGATGCCCGGCCTCCTGCACGCCTGCTCCCCCGGCCAGCCCCGGCCGCGCCGCGCCCGTCGCGTGCGCCGTACCTGTCTCTTCGGACACTTTACCTGTCCTTTCGGCCAGGCGTGCACCCGCCGCTCCGGCGCCTGTCCTTTCGGACATCTTCGCCGCACCTGTCCCCCGGGACAGCTCCGTGGGGGTCCGCGATGAGGCCCGCGAGCGCGCCCCGGCCCGCCCTGCTGCGGCTCGCGCCGCTGGTGCTCGCGCTCGCCGCGGCCGCCGCGTTCACCGGCTGGCTGCTCGGCTCGCGCGCGCGGGGGCGCAGCTTCGAGGAGGCGCGGGCGCTGGTCCAGCGCGGGACCCCGGGCGACCTGCGGGCCGCCGCGGACCTGCTGGCCACCGCCAGCGGCGAGTGCCTGCGCGCCGGCGAGGCGCTCGCGCGCGCGCAGCTGTGGGCCGAGTTCGGCGAGGACCCGGAGCCCGCGCGCGTCGCGGTCGCCGCCGCCGCCGGCGAGCGCGAGACCTGCAGCGACGTGCGCGTCGCCGAGGGCCTGCTCGCGTTCGGCGCGGGCGACACCGCCGCGGCGAACGCCGCCCTCGCCGACGCGCGCCGGTTCCGGTCGCCCGCCACGCTCGCGCCGCACCACCACCGCTGGCTCGCCGGCATGCTGGCCCTCGGGACAGGTGACGACGCCGCCGTGCAGCAGGCCCGCGCCGAGGCGGCCGCGCTGACCCACGAGGAGCCGCGCGCCGTCGCCTACCACCGCCTGCTCGCGCTCCTGCAGCTGCGCGCCGGCGACGGCGACGCGGCCCTGGCCGCCCTGGACCGCGTGCGCGCCGCGGCCCGCACCCACCTCGGCCTCGCCGCCGACGAGGCGCTGTTCAACGCCGCCCTGCGCCGCGAGTTCAGCGGCGTCGCCGACCTCGCCGACCAGCTCCTCGCCCGCGAGCTCGGACCCCACGACCGCGCCCACGCGCTGCTCGCCCGCGCCGTCGTCCACGTCCACGCCGGCGAGTCGGCGGCCGCGCTCGCCCGCGTCGACACCGCGTGGCCGCTGCTCCCGTGGTGGGACCGGACCGCCCGCGCGCTCGCGATGGACCTGTCCCTCGAGGCAGGTGACAGCGGCCGCGCCCGCGCCTGGGCCCAGGCCCTCGCGGTCCCCGAGCCCGACGCCGGCATCTACCGCGCCTGGGCCCTGCTCGTCGACGGCGACGTGATGGCCAGCCTCGCCGCGCTCGGCGAGCTGCCCCAGGACCACCCCCGCGTCGCCTACCTGCAGGGCCTCGCGCTCGTCGAGCAGCGCCGCTTCGAGGAGGCCGAGCCGTGGCTCGCCCGCGCCGACCGCCTGCTGCCCGGCCGCGTCGAGGTCGAGGTCGCCCGCGCCCGCGTCCTCGTGCACACCGGCGACAAGGTCACCGCGCTGCGCAAGCTCGCCGGCCTCGCCGAGGAGGAGGTCTACGCCCCGCGCGCCCTGACCGGCCTCGGCGAGGCCCACCTCGCCCAGGCCCAGGACAGCCGCGACCTGCGGGCCGCGCAGAAGGCCCTGAGCCGCGCCGTCGAGCGCGAGCCGCGGGCCGCCGAGGCGATGCTGCTGCTCGCGCAGGTGTGGCAGCGCCGCCGCGTCGAGGCCCCCGAGGGCGCCCGCAACGCCCTCGACTGGTTCGAACAGGCCGCCGCGACCAACCCCAGGCTCCCGCGCTACCGCGAGGCCCTCGCCCGCCACCTCGTCGAGATCGGCCAGCGCGCCCGCGCCGAGGCCATGCTGCGCGCCCTCGTCGACGAGCCCGGCGTCGAGCCCGACACCCCGCTGCTGCTCGCCGACCTCGTGCTCGAGTCCCCCGCCCCCGCCGCGACCCCGCAGCTCCTCGCCGCGTGGATCTCGCGCGCCGAGGCCCTCGGCGCCGACCCGGCCGCGCTCGCCCGCACCCGCGCCCGCGCCGACCTGGCCCAGGGGACAGCCGCCAGCCTGCGCGCCGCCCAGGCCCGCCTCGAGCGCCTGCTCGAGCAAGACCCCGCCGACGTCGACAGCCGCGTCCTCCTCGTCCGCGTGCGCATGGCCCAGCGCGACGACGAGTCCGCCGAGACCCTGGTCCGCAACGGCATCTACACCGTCGGCGCCGGCAGCAGCGGCCGCCTGTTCCTCGCCTGGGCCCGCCTCGAGCTGCGCCAGCACAAGCGCAAGCAGGCCGCCCTGCACGCCCGCGCCGCGCTGCGCCGCATGCAGGCCGAGAACCGCCCGACCGTCGAGCTGCTCGAGGCCGCCGAGCTCGCGGTCACGCTGTTCCTGCGCACCGAGCAGCTGGCGCTCGCGGCCGGCGTCACGCGCGAGCTGGTCGCGCGCCTGCCCGACAGCGACGAGGCGTGGCGGCTCGAGGCCCGCGCGCAGCTCGACGCCGGGGAGACGGCGCGGGCCCGGCGGGCCGCCGCGCGGGCGCTCGAGCTCGGCCCGGACGACCCCGACAACCACGAGCTGCGCGCCCAGATCGCCCTGCGCACCGGGGACCGCAAGGCCGCCGCCCTGGCGCTGACCCAGGCCGAGTCGCTCGCCCGCGACGACGCCGACCGCGCCCGCATCAAGGAGCTGCTGCGCCGCGTGGCCGGCTGAAAGTCGCCTGACAAGCCCGCGGCGATCGTGGCATGGTCGTCCGCGGTGGCCCCGACCTTCGACCTCCTCGTCCGCGGCGGCACCTGCGTGCTGCACCGCGGCCTCGCGCGCGTCGACCTCGGCGTGATCGGCGGCCGCGTCGCGGCGATCGGCGAGCTCGCCACCGCCGACGCGACGCAGGTGCTCGACGCCCGCGGCCTGCACGTGCTGCCCGGCGTGATCGACACCCAGGTCCACCTGCGCGAGCCCGGCTTCGAGGCCAAGGAGACGATCCGCAGCGGCACCGAGGGCGCCGTCCTCGGCGGCGTCACGAGCGTGCTCGAGCTCCCCGACACCCGCCCGCCGACGATCACCGCCGCCGCCCTCGAGGACAAGATCTCCCGCGCCCGCGAGCGCAGCTGGTGCGACTTCGCCTGCTTCCTCGGCGCCTCCACCGAGGTCGACGAGCAGAGCCGCCTCGAGCGCCTCCCCGGCTGCGCCGGCGTCGCGGTCTACATGAGCGGCCAGCCCCGCCAGCTGCTCGTCGACGACGACGACCTGCTCCTGCGCGTCCTCGGCCGCGGCCACCGCCGCCTCAGCGTCCACTGCGAGGACGAGTCCCGCGTGCTCGCCCGCTTCGCGCTCGTCGAAGCCGGCGCCGAACCATCCGCCCACGCCCAGTGGCGCGACGTCGACGTCGCCGCCCGCGCGACCCAGCGCCTGCTCGGCCTGGCCCGCCGCGCCGGCCGACGCGTCCACCTCATGCACCTGTCGAGCGCCGAGGAGTGCGCGCTCGCGACGCAAAACCGCGACCTCGCGACCGCGGGCGTGACGGTGCACCACCTGACGCTCAGCGCGCCCGGCTGCTACGAGCGCCTCGGGACCCGCGCGCAGCTGCTTCCGCCGATCCGCGACGAGGCCCACACCGCCGCGCTGTGGCAGGCGGTCCAGGACGGCGTGATCGACCTCGTCGCCTCGGACCACGCGCCGCACTCGCTCGAGGACAAGCGCCGCGACTACCCGGCGAGCCCGGCCGGCGCCCCCGGAGTGCAGACATTGTTGCCGGTGATGCTCGAGCACGTGCACGCCGGCCGCCTGACGCTGACGCAGCTCACCGAGCTGCTCGCCAACGGCCCGGCGCGCGCCTACAACATGGCCCGCAAGGGCCGCATCGCCGTCGGCCTCGACGCCGACCTGTGCCTCGTCGACCTCGCCGCCGAGCGCGTGATCGAGGACGCGTGGATCGTCAGCCGCAGCGGCTGGACCCCGTACGACGGCATGCGCGTGCACGGCTGGCCGGTCGCCACCGTGCTCCGCGGCCAGATCTTGGTAAGAGACGAACAGCTCATCGGTGAACAGGACGGCGCGCCGATCCGCTTCGCCGACACCCTGCGAATGGTCGCCCTGTAATCCGACCGGCCCCGCGACGGCCCCCCACCTCGACAGGGTCACCGAACCCGACGTCGTCGCCACGGGCAGCATACTTCGTTTTGTCAGCCTCCGGGCGACGTTCGTTGAATACTTCGTAATTTGAATTACTGATTCTGTACGCGTTGATAAGGTCACGCTGCACTCCATACCGGGACCCGGCCCGGGGTGATACGGTCCGTCGATGTCATGGCGACCATGGTTGACGGGAGTCCTGCTCATCGGCTGCGGCGAGGTCGAGGCCCCGGGCTACACGCCGTCGACCGGCGTCGCCGCGAGCTCGACGACGGCGGACGCGAGTTCGACCGACGCGAGCAGCGGCGGCCTCGATGACACGAGCTCGACCGGCGACGCGCAGGACACCCCGGACGGCAGCACGGGCACGAGCAGCGCGGAGGCCGAGGGCAGCACCGCCGCGAGCACCGGCGAGTCGACGGGGATCTGCGGCGACGGCCACCTCGATCCCGGCGAGGAGTGTGACAACGGCTTCGCGGCCAATTCCCTGGACGCTTACTGCCTCATGAACTGCGTCGTGGCGACCTGCGGCGACGGCTATGTCCGTACCGGCGTCGAGGAGTGCGACGACGCGAACGACGACGTGACCGACGGCTGCGACCTGAACTGCGGCCGGACCCGCAAGGTCTTCGTCACCTCCGCGACCTACCAGGGCCACCAGTTCATGGGCCTGTGGGGGGCCGACCAGCGCTG